>OCVV012862951.1_pt1 | contig 205808 bp, 185 predicted proteins | sample 1539721 | NCBI WGS metagenome assembly OCVV01 (sample SAMN02144230, study PRJEB22623) | gut metagenome | biome: sheep rumen | host: Ovis aries | place: New Zealand | reverse complement strand
ACCGCGGCAGCCGCTTTTGCGCCAAAAAGAAAAGGGGGCACCGGTCACACCAACATAGTTGGGTTTACAGCCGAATTTAAGCCCCTTGTTATTTGTCAGATTTTACCGAACACCGCACCCTTGACGAAGTTATAAACCTCTCTGATGGTTTTCTTGCTGAGGTTTTCCCAAGGCAGGAGCACAATGTTGTCGCTCTCGCCATCGTTGTCATCGATGATGATGCCACCAGGGCAGACTTCGGCCATAAACGCACTTCCAATCATAACGGGGTGCGTTTCCATAAAGTCGTAGTCGAGTTTGGGCATATGGAGCATCTCTACCCTGCGGGCGGCCCTAAGCATAGCCTCAAAGAACCAATCGTTCTGGTCGGTCTTGAACGAATCGTTGTACTTTTCTACTACCGCAGCAATCTTGCGAATCATTTTCTTTGTTCTCATGTCTTGTTCTCGTTTGGTATTACAAAGATAAACAATTTTATTTCCACCCTGCGGGTTTCGGCGCAACGGGGGCAGCCGACTTTGCGCCTACAACGAACCCCCGAGGACCGCTCCCCGGGGGACAACAACCAAAACACAAACTATGAGAGTTAAACAAACACTACATTCTCGTTTAATATTTCCATAAAGTGGTCAAAGTCCGCAGGACCGACACCGACACTATTTCCGCCAAGCGAAAAACTTCCGTTTTCGGGAAAGGCCGACACCTCTTTGAGGGAATTTTCAGCGATTTTCACACCATAAGCGAAAGTAAATGCTTTGTTGGACTTCACTTGTTTCCTCCACCCAATCTTCCTTACACGCCTATCGAAAAACTGTATACCTTTCTTTTTTGCAAGCTCCTCATCAGCCTTTTCTTCTGCCGATGAAAGGTCCTTTGCGTCAATGTGAAAACACACACTTCCGTATTGTGGCCAGTTGTTTATTACAAACTTGCTTTGGCAAGTCACACTGAAAATCTTTGTCATATCCCTTTCGTTTACATTACAAAGATACGAAAACATTTGAAGGGCCTTGCTGATTGGGCGCAACCTCGGCAGCCACCTTTGCGCTGTACCCCTCCCTACACTACCCCTATGGGAGGACCTCCTACATCTTACCTCTATCTCCCCTCCCTACATTTCCCCTTCCTACAAATGGCCGTTTAGGGGCGGACTGTTGGCCGTGAATTTTTTACTAATTAAAAACCCGTTTCACATAGGGGGTAGGGGTCTTTTTCTGAAAGGCCTTTTTCAAAAAATTTTTTTAAAAAATTCACGGAATTCTCCTAGCAGACCCCCGGGGGGGGTGGGAAAACAGAGGCCCCCGGGCCGGGGGAAAAGGTGGGGCGGGGGGAGGACGCGGTGAAGCCCCGGGGGCAATTGTGTGTACGGGGAAGCAAATGTACCGGGAACAACCGTTCAAATTTAAAATCTTGCTCTGAAACGGAAAAAACTTAGGGGTAGGGGGTCTTTTTCCCAAGGTACCATATCCCGAAAAAATTTTTTATATGTAACTTATTGATTTTCAAATATTTGCTATTTGCTCACGAAAAGCAAAGCAAAACCCCCGGGGGGTTATCCGAGAGGTAGTGTTACTTTTTGATGATGTTCACCGTCACCTCAGCCGGCTCGTCTTCCCACTTAAAGTCTTTGAATGCTTCTTTCATCCCCGGGAGATGTGTTATTTCCTCGGGGTCTCTGGTTGCGGCGACTGTATACCAAAACCCCCGTCAAGTTCCTCCCTTAACGGTTTATGTTCGAAAAAGAGCCAGAGGGAATTGTTTTTCTTGTCTCTGGTGACATATCCATCCACTAATTTCAATATATCCATAATCATTGCCAAGTGGTATATTTTACTCTTTGCAAATATACAAAAACCTTGGAAATATAACCGCGTAAATAGAGGGGGTTATATATTTATTAGAAAAACAACGGTTTATGGACAATGTTAAGTATATATGGGTTGACAGCCGCGTTGAGGGCATCGGTTCCTCTTGGTACTACGGGGGACAGGACCAGATGACCCCGGATGAACTGCAGGCATTTTTAACTAAGTACAATGCTGTCGCCTTCTACAAGGGTAATTTCTATGACAATGTGAAAGACATCCCCCTTGGCTATGAACGCCAAGAATATGACACTTATGGAATGCCATCCGGCCGTTATACAACAGTGACGCCAACGGTAACAGTCGTACCCAAGGGAACTACATTGGACAACAACTTTCACCGCTTCAACTTTCCGGAGGGCTCGATGAAAAGAAGCGGACAGGTACCGGCCAGAAACTGGAGAAACTCCGTCAACGAAGCCTTGAGGATGAGGAAAAATACCGCAGATTATTTTTCAACCGATGACCCCGAATCCATTAAGAAAATAAAGGGCCTCAAACAAAACTATGACCCGTATCTTTTTGGCCCCGACGCTGAACTCGAGCATAACAAAAAAGAACTTACTGACTTGATTTCGGACCGTGCTGCTGGTAAGGAACACAACCTGCCGAGGCCTAAATGGAGATGGGGCGGCAACAGAATGGACGGCGAAACAAAAGAAGATTTTGACAATGCACTCTACCTGAACAAAGCATATTCCGAAAACCCCGAAGGTACTGAAAACCTTTATACTGATGAGCCCGGTTACGAGGAACCCGAGGAAATAAACGAAACTGTTAAACAGGTTGGCAAAAGAAGCATCACTAAAATCAACGAATCACAGTTAGGACAGATTATTGCTGAAAGTGTGAAGAATGTATTGAAAGAATATTTCAACGGTGTTAACAGAAATTCTTTCAGCAATGATGGAATAAAAAACTATCAGGGAACTGGCTCCGAGGAAAGTAAAGAAAGAGTGGAAAAAATAAGAGATAAAAGTTCCAAGTTTAGTTTCCCCGGGCCCGAATTTAAACACCCCGGAACGGGAGAAAATGATTCTAGTTATGATAGATTCCGCAAACGCAGTGGTGGTGATTTTGAATATGCTCCTACTAACAATATGATGGCAAATCTGGTCTACCAGTACATTAGAGGCATTGCCGGTGGCGACACATCCCTTTCTTCGTCTTTGAAATATTATTTTGAAAAGCCCGAAAACGCCGCTGAGTTCATAGCGTACCTGCACAAAAATGGATTTAAGACAGAAAGAATGTGGAAATGATTCTTACTGAAAAAGACCTTACATACCTCGTCAAGAAAACAATCCTTGAATACCATAAGGGGCAACAACTGATGTTGCCCTTTGACGGTAACAGTGAACCGTATAACTATATGCACTTCATGGAATATCTTGAATCGATTGGTAAATATGGGACACTCTCTTCGCAACTGGACCCGAAAGACCCTGAGAGTTATATCGGAAACAAACTTGAGACATATGTTGAAATAGCAGAGGGAATTTTGGAAGAAATGATTGGCAATGAGCCGGAGGACATCTATTACGAGTTCTTCCGCCCGTTCGTGAATAAATATGGGCTTGAGTGTATCCGCGGATATATTCGCAAGGAATTTGACGACAACCCGGATAATCTCCTGTGGTGGTGGGGAACATTTTGTGATGAGGACTTAAGGTATGCCCTGGACATTGTGAACAAAGTTCTTGACCCGCACTATGTAAACCAGTGGAATGATTTCATGGGTGACTTGGCCCAAAAAGAAATTCTCAATCTTCTTCAGAGTTTTATAACTAACGAACGAGGGCTTGTATACTGTGAGAGGGAAATAAGTGTACCCAACCTTATGGGGCGGGCTGATTTTGCAACGCCAACCAACCCTCAAAAAGATGCATACGAATATTTTCGCGAAAACTTTTCCGGCATAGGAGAGTGTTGGTCATATAGTGTTGGTGGTGGGTGCGCGTATTGTGAAAATACTTACAGGGCAAACGGTGGCGCTACCCACCTGCTTTTAAAAGGCTGGGTGAGACCTGAGGATGTTGATTTGAATACAACTATGGTTTTGACGAATTACGACGAGGTTGAACTGCGGCTTAAATTAAATGCTAAAGTCGAAGTTGATGAAATAGTTGTGAGTAAAGTTGGTAAGAGGCTTCCGCTTAAATCTCCTATAATACTACCAGTGTAATGAATATGTTATTGACCGAAAATGACTTAACTTACCTTGTAGGAAAAACCCTGTCGTTAATAAAGGAAAATTCAAACGACCGGAAGGCAAACGCGTGGGTGAAACAAAACCTTGGTTTGACCGATTTCAATGAAATCAGGGAGGTTATAATGGGTATATACAAAGTAATTCCATATTCACGCGTGGAAGGCGGAAAATATCTGCCAGGAGTAATGCGATATGTTTTCATTGACCGCATTCCGAGGGACGAATATCCCCTTCTTAACAAATTCCTGTATATTATTAAAACCAATTACCCACTACAGAGACAGTTTGATACGGATTTCAACGGATTATCTTTCAGTGAACTGAAAACACAATTTAAATCTAACGGTGAAAAACAAGTTGAACCCGTGAATTATGTTGAAAAACGACGGCGGGCAGCAAATGGCTACACTATTACACAAATAGATAATTTCCGTGAAATGGAAATGGCTACCGATGGCGAGTGGTGTATCTCAAACAGCAAAAGTGATTGGGACGACATTGTTGGTTATTCCAATGTTACTGTTTACCTTGTTGAAAACGAGAATCTAATTGATGAATATGATGCCTATTACGAAAAACATCGTGAAGAGGCCATTCATAAAAAATGGGATTTGGATAATAAAACTGAAGACGACGAGTGGGAGATGCCGCAGTATGGCAGTGGTGAAGCACCTTATGATGCCTATGGTTTGAGCCGTTTTGTCGTGATAGTATCCAAAGACGGGCATTTGTCAGAATGCTATTCAAGGTACAACTTACCCAATCTTGCCGACGGGTATTTTTTGAATGAAAGGCAATTGGAAGAAATGCTCGGTGGAAAGTTCGAGGCGTTGTTTCCATATGTCAAACATGGCCTGGATTGATAGAAATCAGTGTTTCAGCGTATTTATATTATATGGGAAAGATTATTAAATTATCTGAATCACAAATGAGAAAACTTCTTGGGGACAACTTTGTTTCGTCTGTCCTTAAGGAGGATAACAATAGTTTTGGGAGTGGTTTTGGCGCAGCACAGTCCGCCGGAAAGAGACCATATGATATAAAACCGGGCGAGGGGCGTGCCAAGATGACCAATCTAGGCCATACAGTAATGGGTGGGGAGGTAAAAAATCCTAACACCGAACACCCCGAGAATGAAGTGGGTCTTCCTGAGACGAAGAACGATTTCATCAATTCTGTAATCAAGTACATTTACAAGGAAAACGGTGGGCCGGTGAACATACTTGACGCCTTGGAAATTATTGGCAAACTACAGGGGAAAAACATATCGTCCGAAATCCGTTCAAAGGGTGTTGAAATCGGTGACGATGTCAAGAATTTCCTCGACATGGTGGATATATCAACAATTCTTTCCAACTACCTCATTATAGACCAGCCGGACTATGTCTATTACCGCCTGTCAAAACTGTCTCCAGAAGAAATTGCAAGAATCAAGAAAACATACAACCGTGATTTCTCCAACTGGGGTAAGAAATGCGATGGTTGTGGCCTTGAGGTATGGAAAACCAATGTCTTCACTAACAGTGGTGATGATGCACATATAAACCTGGAATATATGGGGTCCGCCGGTAAATCCTCTGATGGGACCAATCTCGGTGAGATGAAAGCGTACAGGATTCCATTCCAAATTCACCACATGAATGAAGTTCCGACAGACAATAGTCCGCTCAATCTTTCCTGCCTCTGTCCTAACTGCCACTCGCTCACCGGTTCATATGCAAAGAACCACTCAACAGGACTCACAGTGGCGGAATTGGAGAACTTGGTAAAATCCGAGAGGAACAGCGAGGAGGAGAATGACGAGATTGCAAGAAATATTGGGGCTCGCTTGTCACACGGCAATTTCTTGGATACCTCTTTGTCCGATAAAATGAATTCGGATTTTGCAAGTGCGGAGAATATTAGCACACAAGAAATAGACGAGTGCGTGAATCAAATAATTTCACTTGGCAAACAGTGGTTCAGGGATAACATCTCTGGTGAAAACATAGAAACTAAATGGGACGACACTGAGTTTAAGAAAACAAATAGAAGTGAGCCCCAGTTTGTTTCTGAGGTTGCCGGGCTAAAAGTTTATGCATCCTTCTTGTCTAAATCCAAGAAAACGCTTTTTGTAACTCTGTATACCGACCCCAATGACGAGAGGCAAACTTCCAATGCAAGTAATATGCGGAGCAATCCAATTGAGATACCGGTGGTCCTTCCTCAGCAAGGAAACAAATCTCAAGAGATTGCTGATAAACAAAAAAACGAATATCTTAGAAAACAGATTTCGCTGTTCATCTTCAGAGCATTGAAGAACAAGGTTTACGGTGGAGCCGAACTCAGTCGTGCTGATTTCTTGAGTAATTCCGGCGGTGACAAAATCGCCAAGAACAATAAACTTGCAAAGGAACGGGATGTTGACAATTATAACGCCATGGAAAAGAAATCGCCCGTCAAACTCACGGATAGGAGCCGCAAAGTAGTTGATGATTTATCGTCAATTCCTGACAATGACGTCGCAAAATCATTGGCTAAACTTTATTCAAAAAAAGGTTAAAAGAAAATCCGAGTCTATTTGACTCGGATTCTTTTTTCTGATTCAGCCCACTCCCCGAAAGTTTCCCCGAAAGTTGGGGCGTTTGCATCCTTTGTTGAGAATTGATAATATTTACCAGGCTTGATTGTGTCGAGCATATTAATGCACCTCTCAGACTCTTTCACCCACGGGGCATCCACCTTGTACTGTACTACCGAATTCTCCAAGGCAAGGAAACCATGGGCATATCCTTTCGGTATTAAAACCCACTTGATTTCATCCGGTCTGTCGCAGAATTTCGTTGAAAGATGAAATTCATGTATTTTTCCGAAGTCTTTGGAGTTAGGGTCTATGTTAACTGCATAATCCAGAATGTCTCCTTGAATAAGCCGTACAAGTTTGGTTTGCGCGTATTCACCTTTTTGAAAGTGGAGGCCTCTTCCGAAATCGGCTCTTGTGAAAGACATATTGTCTTGGATGAAATGAATGTTCAACCCGGTACTTTCCGAGAATTTTTGCTCATTGAAAAGTTCAGTGAACCAACCCCGGTTATCGGGTATTAGTTTCTCTGTCACAATACTCGGTTCCAAACGGAGGACATCGGACAGTTTGTTAGCACCCCCTAAGATAATTTCTTCGTATATTTTAATCTCCATAACAAATATTACCAATTAATTTTTTAAGTCTTTCGTCGATTTCAACACCATCTTTCGGAACAACTTTCACTGGGAATGATAATTCTTTTCCCGGCTTGGAAAAAGAGAATCCGCCACCCCAATCAAGGCGCTGCTGGTGATTATAGTCCCACAAAACGACCTCATAATTATCAAATTCCCGGTCTTGGAAATGAATAAGAATATCTCTCAAATCTCTTATTGTCATCATTTTTGGAGGTGTTTAAGTATTTCAGCAACAACATCAATTGTCCAGCAATTTCCGAGGAGTCTGTATATCTGGCGTTCGGAGACATCCCAAACATAGTTTTCGGGAAATGTCTGCAGTTTCGCGCACTCACCCGGCTTCAGTATACGAACTTCCACATGTTTAGGGTCATTGAACTCTATTGCTCCAGTGATGGTTTCTCGTATGAGTTTGCATCCGTTACTCGGTGCTTTATTTGCAAAAGTCTGTCTGACGGCACCAATCTTATTGACATTTTTGGGGAATTTGTGATTGTAGTCATCATAAGGCAACCAGTATCCCCGGGCAATTTCTTTTGGTACTGAGTCTACACTCATCTGGTCCAAAATTTTCTCAACACTTTCAGGGGGAAGGCAGTATTTGGCGTTGTCGGTTTCCCAGTCAAGGTAGTTGAAAAGGTCATACTTCCCAGTAAGGTCATCAACAAAATTAACATCATCAATAATGTTCGTCCAATAAAGTCTGCGTCTTGTTTGCCCTGAGATAACTTTACTATTAATATAAAGCGGTTTGACACCAAGCGAGTCACTTATAATGTTTTCCCATTTTTCATTCATACCAATGTTTTCCAAAAGGAATTTTACATTGGGATTAACAGTATTCACCTCATTTAATATTCTGATGAATTCCCAAATGAGGTACCCCTGTCCATCAAATTCAAAGCCGGTGTCCTTTAACTCGAGATACTGTTTTAGGCTTGTGACCTCAACGGGTTCAATTGGCAATTCAACATCTTTTCTGCCAGTAAAACAAAGCGACTGGCATAATACTCCACCGATGACAAGGCCTGCATCAGGGAACATCTTACCATCCACTTCGCGGGCATCGCCAATCTGCATAATTTCCGGAAAGTTTATATGCGTTTGATAAATGGCGTATTTGTCAGTTTCACTGGCGAAATAGCGTTTTGTTTTAATCCCACAACGGTCCAAAGCCAGTTTGGCCCCACCAATGCCATCAAAAAGACTCAGTACAGTAATCCCCGGATTTCGTTTAAAAATTTTTTTCAGTTTTGCAAAAAGGTTCATATTAAAGTTTTTTTAAAATTACAATATATTCGTTTGTTATAGTGCTTGATTTTTCGCCAGATTTATTCGTCGGCGAATTCTTTGATGGCATACGCTTGGTAGGAAACTCCCTGACGATGGTTTCAACGTGTTTGAATCCGTTCTGTTCAAAAATTTCCGCTGTAAAATAATCAAGTGGTATTTGAACATTCTTCACTGTGCGGTTTCCCACAACATAACAAGCAACGCCACCCGGGCTGATAATTCTTGAAATGTTACAAATTGATTTGTAGTAATCATTCAGAAAAGACACAACCTCAAAATATCTTTTTTCATCGGTTTTTTTTATTTCCACTAACGCCGATTCCACTGACTCGGAAGTAAATAACTCCTTGGTTTGCTTTTTGCCACCCATAAGTTCTTTGTCAAGTGACTTATCACTCAGCCCGAACCATTCATTGGCCCACGAACTAAATTCACCGTAAGCCACGGTAGTTCTACTATCTCCATATGGGGGAGAAGTAACAACCATATCATAAGGAACCTTTTCAAAAGCACTAATGAAATTATCTGACATTTCACAAGAATTCACTTTCATCGTAATAGCCGCACCCATTGCCCCGGGAGTTGGTAAAGCGGCACGGTAAGATTCCAAGCCCTTGAGGTTCCTCTCAACCTTATTCACAAATGTTCCGAAAACATCCGGGCTAAATCGTGCAAGTTTTTCCTTGTCCATCCGGTAACGCTTGAATTCCCCGTTTCTCGTAAACGATGTCTCCCGCACGGTTTCGGCCAAAGGTATGTAAAAGAATTGCCTGCCTTCCCCATCATCAACAACAAGGTCGATACACCGTTGTATGAAATGAAGTTTTTTGAAGGTTTCTTCACTGAACCAGTATTCCCAGTTCTTAATCTTTTTGTATTGGTCTGGTGTCACTGCATCCGGAAAATACCTCGTTAGCCGGTCTTTAATGTCGATGAAGTACTTGCCAAGCGGTGCGTTGGTAAACGAACGGCACTTTGTCTTACTTATCATCAATGCAAGGGGGTTTAAGTCGTAACCACAGACATTGAGGCCGGCGAGTAAACCTTCGACCAGAGAGGTGCCGCTACCACAATACGGGTCTAAAAGCGATTCCGCCCCAGCTGGCTTATATTCTGTAATGAGTCTTCTTGCTATCTGGGGAATCATCATCGCCGGGTAATTGTGATAACAGTGCGTATATTCTTTGGTATCAACCCCCTGAAAATCCCACGAGTGGTCAATCGTTCTTTTATACTCCTTCATCGTTCTCAATCGGTTGTTGGTTCAACATGTTTTCGGCCAGTGCAATTCTTCGTTTAGAGATGTCGAAGTATTTCTCTACCTTTTCTATACCAATAAAGTTTCTTTTTGTCAATACCGCCATTTTACCAGTAGTACAACTTCCCATAAAAGGGTCGAGGACAGTATCCCCCTCATTACTCCACGATATGATGTGGTCTTTCGCAAGGTCTTCTGGAAATATTGCCGGATGCTCGAAGGCTATTTTATCTTTGGCAGAATTGCCCCCACCGATAGAATAATTCCAAATATTAAACCTTTTTCCATAAGGCTCTCTGACCGAAGACTTTCCGATATTGCGAACCCCGTCCCTGTTCCTTCCGCTGGCACCTCTCTCGCATACATAAAGATTTTTACGGTCTTTAATGAAATTGAGCGTCTTGGGTTTCCCTTTTGAAAAGACAAACATATATTCGAAAACCTGGTGATAGCAAGTTTTGGATGGAAAAGCAAAAGACCCTTTATTCCAAATCATCGTATCATGGAGATTGAAGCCAATCTCCTTGAAATACAACGCCTGCTTGAATGAACTTCCTGTTTCACTTCCCTTGATTACGGCGTCACCTATCACCCACACAACAACACCACCTGGTTTCGTCACTCTGTAAAGTTCATTCGCAACCTGTTTAAAGATATCAAAGTTCCAAACAAGTTCTCCTTCATATGACCTTAAATCATCATATGGAGGTGACGTCACGGTAAGGTCTATACTACAGCCCTCAAGTTCTTTAAGTTTTTCAACACAGTCACCAAGAATTAGTTTTACCATACCAAATCTTCCATTTCCTCAATTATATCAATCGCCTCATCCAAGCCCTCCATTTCACCCTGTTCATAGTCGTTTGCAACTTCTTCGGGCTCTGCTTCTGCCCTCACAATTACATTATGATTCTGGAGGATTTGGTCCTCAATAGCATGTTTTCTCAACTCAAAAGCGGCACGAACTTTATGTAATTCATGTACCTCGGCTGTTTTATATGCAAAAACACACGCAACAACACACACAACGATAAAGGTAATCAGTATCCACATAGTATTTTTCTTTTTGCAAATATACAAAAAAAACTATTTATTAGAAAGTTGTTTTTATGATTATAGGTGTTGATTTCGATGGAACAGTTGTTACTCATGAATACCCTTATATAGGTGAAGATATAGGTGCTGTGCCTGTTTTGAAGAGACTGGTTGAGGCTGGACACAAGTTAATTCTTTTTACAATGCGAAGTTCTAAAAATGGAACCCTGCAAGACGCTGTCAATTGGTTTAAAGAGAACAACATTCCATTATATGGTGTAAACACTAATCCAACACAAAGTGAGTGGACTGATTCACCAAAAGCACATTGCAATGTATACATTGACGATGCTGGTTTTGGTATGCCGGTGAAATTCGATTCTGAAAGTAGAAGAAGATATGTCGACTGGGAAAAATTGGAAAGTATGCTAGAAGAAGAAGGAATATTAGAATCAGAAAATAATGATAATATGAGAAAAGTGCAAATAACGGAATCAGTTCTTCGGTCGATAATCGAAGAAAGTGTAAAGAGGATACTTGAATCCACCGATGAGAAAGCAGTCTCTAAGGCACAGCAAAGATTTTTCGGTATGGTCCACGCATATCAAAATGGAGATATGCCCAATGCCAGCAAGTCAATAAAAGACGCTGCTGACAGTATGACAGATGATGAAGTGGAGGATTTTGCATCTACAAAACACAAAGGCCTCCCGAATCATGTGAAAAAGAGTAAGAAAAAATAAGTACCTAATTAAAAAAACCCACGGCCCAGACCGCGGGTTTTTCTTAAACTTTGTTGTATACTTGCTGGCGTGGCCTCAGGATATCAAACCCAAATCGTTCTTCTTTAGCAATCAATCTTCCAAAAACGCCCTGGTAGTAATCATCAACCATTCCTTCATTGTAATAAATCACACCGTTTACAACTGAAAGGTCCGTACCAGCCGGCACTGTATTTTCCCCAATTTTATAGGGTTTAAAAAAGTAATACCTCTTCATGCTTTTTCTTTTAATGTAGTTATTTCTCGTTAAAAATCAATATTTGAGATGCCGGCGTCAACCTCTATCTCGTGTATAACTCGCTCCATTATTAGTTCCTTTAATTTTACAACTTCATATTCACCAGATTCCTTAATCCATATAAGCCGTTTTCCGAAAACCTTCACACCTTTATCGCGTAAAGCCTTTTCGTACAAAGTTTGCTGAACCTCGTAGTGATTTTTGGGGTTATCAAGTAAATATTCGAGCCCCCTTATCATTTTTTTATTATTGAAGTTCTTATATAGGTCAGCATTGGTTTTCCAGTCGAACATTACCGTTCCTCGCTTTCCGTTTATTTCTGTATAAAAAAGAAGGTCAAATGTGCCGGCATAAAGTATGGTTCCATCTTTCGCTTCTGTATATACCTGTGTCTCGGCAAGTATTGGCACATATGAATCCGGTACGGCAAGCCAGAACTTTACTATTGCATCTTCGAAACCACCGTTCGAATAAAACCTCCCATCAGGGAGAAGCCGGTCTCTATATTCCGGCAGAATGCCATCATAATCCCCCACCATATAATGCATACAACTTTCCCCAAAGGCGTGGGCTATTGTGCCCCTGTCGGTTGCCGCTTTAGCATTGTCGGCCCATGACTTTTTAATTTGAGCAGCGGTCATATGATAGTACTCAGAAGATTCATCATTAAAGTGTTTTTCTGCACAAAATTTTGATATTCGTTCTGAATCGAACGGAACTACAAATTTTTCCACCATTGATGAAACAGATGGGATATTTTGACCATTCAGTGTATAAGTGTGAGGCCCCTCATCAAAGACAAGCCCCTTGAAGGCGTCTTTAATGAGGGTTCTCTGTACTACGCAGGCAGGACTATTATACTTCTCCCGCCACGGTCTCTCTGTGTTGTCCAGATAAAGCACTTTTCTCTTTCCTAATATTGTCTATTTTTTCTTTAAGGAGCCTTTGCTCGAGTTTTTCGATAATGATATCACCATGGCAAGGCTCAGGTTTGCAGTAGCATTCTAAATAAATATCCTCACCGTTTTTGTATTTTTCATAAAGAATATCTACCGCCCGTTTAAACTTAACATTGGATTTATACATCAAGTCAAAGTAATGGGAATAATTTTTTATTGCTTCTTCTCTTGTTTTGACTTGATATATGGCTTTGGTCTTTTCGAGTTTCAAGTGTGTGTATGGATTACCCAAAACACTGCCCCGGTAAATTGGTATATTATTCTTCTCTGCTTGGTGGTTCTCTAATTTTCTATTATATACTACTATTCCCATGTTTTCTTTTTCTCCTCAGTTCAGTAGCGTTACCGTTATAAACAACCTCGTATTCATCAAGAGTATTTTCCAGAAAATCTCTAACAATAATAACTGATTTGTCGCCTTTAGGGTCACCCAAATCCACATTTATCTTGTATTCTGGCTCTAAAACCCAGAGATTTTCATCAAGAAATGACCAGCCGCCTTTATCACCAAGATTAGTATCAATAGTACCTTCGGTTCCTTTCTTGATATGCCCAATCATTAGTTGTCTCGGATTGTCTTCTGAAATTGTTACTTCAATTTCATATTTCTCTCCGCCAGACCCATTAAGAAATGCCCGTTTGTTAAGTGGAGTGACTGGATGGCCAAAATCCTCTTGGAAATAGACTGATGCAATTATTTCATCAGCGGTAATGCCGGTAATAATAACTTCTTGTAGCCAATACCAAAATCTAAGTCTGTATGTCATAATGTTTTAGTTTGTTCTATCATACCTATGTTCTTCAACTTCAATAACCAGTGGCTCGTACACCATTTGATACCCCTCGTTTTTTACGGACAGACAAGCAATGGCCGTACCATCTTTTTCCTCTAATGTGTGACTGCTACTATGTATATGACCATGAAAGGCATAACGCGGTTTTTTGGATACAATAGCAGAAGCCAGTGGTTTGTTGCCTGCATCCTTACCCTTGTACCGGCCTTCGCTGATTAGGCCATAAGGAGGGATTGCGGGGGCGTCGTGCGTAAGAAGAATATCCACATCACCCGGTATATTATCAAATGCCACGGTTAATTTTTCATCATCAATCATAAAAGCCCAACCACCAAAGATTTTACACCAAGGGGTACCATAAATTTTCAACCATTCATCACACTTTTCAAAACGATATTCTTGGTCGAAAAGATATACAAGTCTACCCTTACAAGGTTTAATTACATCCGGCCATATGGCGCTATATCCACCAGTGTTGTACGGCTGTGACTCCTGCTCCAACCAAAAATCATGATTTCCGGCGATAAAAATCACTTTACTGTACTCGTCGGCAAACGGAAGCCCCATTACCCACGGTACGAAAACATCCATAAACCATTTATGTTGACCTTCAGCATCAAGAAACCTATCCCAAGAAAAGTTAGGTGCGACATCCCCACCAATCAGTAGGATATCAAATGTTTCTTCTATTTTTGGGAGGTCACCATGTGTGTCGCTTATTCCAATTACTTTAAGCATTCTAATTTCTTTGATTTTGCCAGATTATTTTCAAAAGTGCTGATAGTCCTATTTCTATCACGAGTGTACTGGACCCCCCATTTTTTTTCCTTGTTTATCTTACTCAGGCGGTCATTATATTCTTTATATCGTCCCAAAACATATTCAAGTGAAAGGAATTTATAGTGCAAAAGGAATACACTATTTCCAGTATACCATTGTATGCTCCCAATCGGGGAACAATTGTGCGCCCCGGCAGAATATTTTATATCCTTAATGGCGTTTGGGTTGAATATCGTGACTTTTCGGAAAGTTTTATCCGGAAAACCGTTCGGTATCTGTTCCCACATAAGGCCCTTACCTTCTATTGGGAACGCTTCCGAAACCATGTTATAACCGAACGGCTTACAGATGGTTTCACCGCGGGCTTTCATTTTTTCAAGTTCATTTCTAATACCATTGGGTGAATACATGAATTCATCCAAATCGCACACCACAACAAAATCAGCCTTTCCCCTTGATGCTTTCCAAACCTCATTTTTCAGTCTTCGGTGGATATCGTCATTGAACCCATCACTGGAAAACTCCACTATATGAACATTGGGGATTTTTGAGAGGTATTCTTTTGAGCCGTCTGTTGAATTATTGTCGAGAACAAAAACTTCATCTGCAATGGTTTTCCAATACTCAACGGCAAACGGTAAAATTTTTATCTCATTGTAACACAATGTATACAAATGGACCGTAAGATTTTTCCCTTTATTACTCGGTTTTTCATACAATGACGGTACGGGAAATAAACTATCCAATGCGTGGTTCACTTCCACCTTTGTTTTCTCAAAGTCAGTAACCCCGGAGTCATTTATGCAAAGTAGTTTACTTCTGTTTTGTTTAATCCTTTCGACAGCCGCACGCGTAATTCCGTGTTCAAAACTGATATATACAGAAGTTGTTTTTGGGTTTTTCACACTCTTTTTCTTGATTAGGTCATAGAATGAAAAAAGGTATTGATTGTAGCATTCTCTCGTCCTGAACCTTCCTATCTTGCGTTTAATTTCTTCGCCGCATTTTTCCCAAACCTCAATGTAACTGCTTCTCGTAAGAGGGTTCACCATGTGTTTTGGCATAATGCGACTGAAATTGATATGTGAACCACTGGCTTTTTTTGCTAAAAGAAATGAATTCTGAAGTTGAGCCTCATATTCTGAATTTCTTACATCGTATTGGGTGTTGGTTAACGAGTAGTTCAAAACAGGGCGGCCATCAACGAAAAAGTCTGTTTCTTCACACTTACTAGAAACAAATGTATCATCATTAGCATAAATAAACCGTTCAGATATCCCCGGAATAAAACCCAAAAACATCTCGATGGTGGTTGAACAGAATGTGGGGAGGTATTCTTCCGGTATAAAATCTTTGTGTAAAACCACTTTTACCTTGTTTCGATTCACCCATTCCGGTACTTGTGATTCACTGGATACAACCAAAAACACATTACCAATGAACGGGAGGTTGTCCTGAACCCCCCGAAGATTGTATTTGAGATTGTCCCATGACCTGAAACGCTCTTCTAATTTTGAAAAATCCACAACTGAGTTGGTAGAATATTTTTCAAAAGTTTCCAACCATTCAGGGTCAGAGGAATCAACATATGTCACAACATAGTCGATTTTTTCCATAACTTATTTCGAGCATGTTATATACCACGGGCATAGCGGATTCCAAGGGGTCCAAGGGGTGACACCTGGCACATTTGTCGGGGGATAAGGTGAAGTTGTGTCTGGCCGCTGTGAACTTTCCAGTATAGACAGTCTGAGTGAGAGGGTAGCAATTTGTTGACTAAGTTCCTCAATTTTCTTCATTACCCGCTCTTCCGGGTCTTGCGGAGCATTAGCCGGTTCGGGATTAAGATATGGTTTGAGTGCTTCAAAAAACTCATCAAATCTGCTTGGTGTTGGCGAGGCAACATCTGTTTTTGTCAGTTCCCTCCCATCGGAAAGTTTGAGTGTTAGTGTACAGTTAAAGGTCCCTAATTGAATGTTGGGTATTACTTTGTACTCAGAATCAATAATGCGTATTTCTTCCATGTTGTTACTTGTTTTTTGCAAATATACAAAAAATAGCGGAGATATCCGCTATTGTAAAAGGTTTTTTACGATTTTTGAAATTACTTGTCCTGAGGCAGTGCCGGCCATTTGTTTATTGGCAAGTCCCATGACCTTTCCCATATCCCTAATAGAGGTTGCACCAACATCAGAAATGATTTTCTTGATACTTTTTGTAATTTCTTCTTCAGAAAGTTGTTTCGGGAGATATTCTTCGAGGTACCTGTTTTCAGATAATTCTTTCTCAGCCAAATCCGGGCGGTTTGCGTTTTGATATATTTCGGCCGACTCGCGATGCTGTTTAACCAGTTTCTGGATGAGTTTCAGAACAACATCATCAGTTGCATCCTTGTTTGCCCCGGAGGTCTTGTAAACTTGTATCTCGTTTTTAATGGCTTTCACAGCAGACAGCCTGTCAGTATTTCGCTCTTTTGTAGCGGCAATAATGTCCTGTTGAATTTTCTCTTCTAGCATACAAATGAATCTTTTTAACTGAGCCAGAGGGAGGATTCGAACCTCCAACCTACGGTTTGTTCAATAATTTTAAAAATTGCTGTTAGCCTCCGTATTTACCAAAGGCATTTATCCGCCGCTCTACCGTTGAGCTACTCTGGCTAGTGTTACAAATATACAAAATTAATTGGAATTCTCAAGTGCATCCATCAATTCTGATGTTTCTTTTAGAAGTTTTCTCATTATTCTTTTGACTGCAATGTCGCTGTTTTCGGTAGTTTGGGAAACAACATCCCCACATACAACTACAGGTTTAATTATGCACTCTTCAAGAATGTTACTGTTCAATTTCTCGGCTTCCATTTTCAGTGATTTTAAAAACTTTACCATCTACAAGTCTTTTCCATTTTCTTGCAGCAAATTCAGGACTGAGGTGTTCAGACATTCGTTTGACCTGCTTTTCTGCGCACTCTTGACAGACAGTACGATACCATTTATTAATTATCATACCGACATTCTTTTTTGTACCACAATCTTCGCAAGTGTGTGACGCTTCTTCTCGGGCCGCAGCTACCATATCGTTGAATTTTTTAACTACATCAGATGGCACTCCATCAAAATGGAGGTATATTTCAAGTCCACCCCATTTTTCTTTAATTTGAGCGATTTCAATGTTTCCGCCCTTGGATTGTGAGTTGTATTCTTCAATAGATTTAACAACCGGCTCTACTATTTTAAACCAGCCCTCACCAATTTCCCACCCGAAAAGTTCGTATGGGGTTTTCAATTCATCATTTCTCATGCAAACCTTTGTTTAAACAGTAATTCATCCTCAATATCTTCACCTGATGCGGTACGAAATTTCCATCCTTTTGGGGCGAGACAAATGGTTGGAAGCCCTAATTTGTCAGCAGCCTTTAGTGCGGCCTCATCAATTCCAGTCTGTCCGCCAGACCTCACGCAATAGAAGATAATGCCTTTCTCTTTGAAACGCAAGAGGATATTGTAAATCATTTCATCAAGCCTAGACTGACTAATACCATATTTTGAGAATGTGTACATTCCATTTCCTGCTACGTTCAAAATGACCCCTCTCAAGTTTTTACTTATGAGTTGTTTCATTTTTTCGAAGCATTGATTCAGAGTGTCTTTTTCTGATGAGGAAATCTTCCCACGCTCATTAATATGAATCATAAAAAAAGGTGTGGCAGAGTCTTCGGCAAACTTCTTTGTTGCTTTTTCGCCATATGTGGTGTCATCAATAGCAAATGCTATTGTGATGTCTGACATCACAACATTGAGCCTAGTTCTGGACTGATATCCATATTTCACATCTTCACCGAACCGTATCATTTCTGTATTGGTTTAAGGCCCATTTCTAGGGCTTTCTCGAGCATAAGTTTCTCCGCTTCTTCGAAATTGTTTCCTATTTTTCCATCAAGAATAGCATCCTTTACAAACTCCTTGATGATTTTAATCTCCTTCCCGGGGCCAATACCAAAGGTTTCCATAATATGAAAACCATCAATGGGATTCTTGAAATTACGGATAGCATCTTTAGCCTCAACCTCTTTCATATGTTCTTCGATGATGAGGATATTATTGTATATCTTCTGCCGTTTTGACTCATATCTTGTAGTCACATCACATTTAGCAAGAATCATCAAATCATCAATATCGTCCCCCGCGTCGAATAGCAGTCTCCTGATTGCAGAGTCAGTCACACCTTCTTCGGCGAGGGTTGTAGGACGCATATGCATCTCCACCATCTTTTTCACAAACGCCATCCTTCCGTCAGTCGGCATTTTCATCCTCTGGAAAATCTTTTCCACCATCTTGGCACCAGCACCAGCGTGGTCATAAAATGTCCAGCCAATTCCGCCTATAAATTTTCTAGTTGGAACCTTCCCAATGTCGTGGAGAAGAGCCGCCCAGCGTAGCCAGAGATTGTCACTTTTCTGTGTTACATTCCACAGCACTTGGAGTGTATGCTCGAAAATGTCTTTGTGACCTTTATCTTGCGGGAGTTTGAGTGCTTCCACCTCTGGTAAAATCAATTCAAGTAATCCGCACTCACTAAGAATTCTCACACCGTCAGATGCATATGGGGTAGAGAGAGTTTTATTCACTTCATCAACAATTCTTTCCTTTGTCAGAATCTCGTTGCGATATGAATTCCGTTTCATCGCCTCAAATGTTGGGGTATCGAAATGAAACACTTTTCTGGGACTGGATAATTTACATTTGAATCTTACTGCTCGATAAATTCTGAGAGGGTCCTCGGAGAATCGTTCGTCGGGAGCCCCAACACACTTGATAACCCCATTCTCCAAATCCTCAAGTCCACCAAATTTATCTATCAACTGGCCAAAGGTCTCCTTGTTGATTGAAATGGCCATTGCATTGATGGTGAAGTCTCTTCTTGACAAATCGTCGTCCAAAGTCCCATTATCGACAATTGGTTTCCTTGAGCCTCTTTTGTAAAATTCCTTCCGGCACCCAACAAATTCAACTTCACCATCTCCATAGTGAACCTTTGCGGTACCAAAGTTTTCATACAAATCTACTTTCCCACCAACAATTTTTCCAAAAGCGGTTGCGGTTGCAAGGCCATTGCCCTCCACAACAATATCAATGTCGTCATTCGGCCTCCCAAGGAAATAATCCCGGACAAAACCACCAACAACATATCCATTTACACCAAGATTTTCGCAAACCTCAGAAAGGGTTTGAAAAACCGGATTTTTAATTGCTTTTTTATAATACATAAAATTTTTGCTGTAAATTTAATGAGAAAAAACTCTATTCTAGGGCTGTGGGCGCATTCACATTCAGCGAATCAGGGTCATCCCGGCGTTCTTTAAGGTATGTGTCCCTGTATTTTTGATAGGCTTTCTCATCAATTGCACGCCAATCAGTATCTGGAAACTCTTTGTATAATATCCTTCGAAAAGTTTTATTAAAGTTACTATCTTCAATCCACATTTTCGAGTATCGGACGGCATTTCTCCGTTCAATATCGAGTTCCCATTTTGTTTTATTCAGTTCTTCTTGGAGTTCTTCATATGTTTTTTCATGCCCCCGGGCTGTCAATTCAAGAAGAAGCTTATTTTCCACTTCCTTAGTTTTTTTTTCGTTTTTTTTAGCCCTGTTTTTCCAAGTCACCATATTATAGTAAAACTTCTCCCCGAGATTCAGTTGTTCATCGGAGTATTTTTCTTTATGGAGACAAGGAGCTTTTTTAACTACAACAATGCCGTCATATTCATTAACATATATAAGGCCTGCATAATCCGGAACTTCGTTTTCCCCTATCAGACCCGTTGGTACTGCATAGTAAAAATAATTAGGCCTTTTGTGATTGGTGGCCAGATAGTACGGGTTTTCATCTGCATATTTGTGAAAGCTTTCCCCCGCGCGCTTTATTGCCTCGTAATATCTCGGAAGGTACTTGTCACCATCAGGTTTGTTTTCAAGTATGATATGTTTATCTTTCTTGTGTTTGAAGTCGTTTTTGAAATCCGATTTGCTTATTTTAATTTCAAATTCGTAAATGTATCCACTTTTAGTTTCCAGTAATTTGTCACTTTCCCAATCAAACACATAAAGACCATCTATGTTGTATTTAACAGAGTTAGGAGCAAAGAAACCGTTCAAAACATCTTGAATATACTCTTCGGTGTACTTGAATGGTTCCTTTTCCGTTTTTTTCTCCCACGGCTGTTGTCTCTTTCCTTGTGTTCCCATAACTTTGCAAATATACAAAAATCCCCAGAAACACCGGGGATATTATCTTGCAACCGTAGCGTATTTCTTTATCTTGGCCAAGGCATTTTTCTCAACCTGTTTAACCCTCATTGGGCCAAGGTTAAATATTTCGCCAATTTCTTCAACGGGCACTGGCGCATCATACCCAATACCATAGAGCATTTTTAGTATTGTCCGGTCGCGTTCTGTGCAGACAGAAAGCAGTGTTTCAAGTCTTTCTGCCATGGCTTCCCTCTCCACCTCTTCTTCATAGTCATTATAAGAAGCGGTGGTAGCGTCAAACTCAAGTTGTGCGGGTGTTGGTTGATTATCATCACCACTCATCATCTCGTTTATTGACGAGAAGTTGAGGTCCGATACATCAGAAGTGTTTTTTACTTTGAAGCCGAACATTTTTTCAACCATTTCCACAAGTTCGTCATTGTACGGTTCACGGCCGTTCTCTTGAATAAATTTGGCTTTTGCCTTCGGGAGCATAGTTATGAGTTTCTGTTTGTTGGCGGTTTTCACCATTTTGGAGTGGTTCGTTATATAAAATCCCATATTTCTCCTTATGTACCACACAGCAAAAGTGAGGAACCTCGTCCCCTTCGTCGGGTCAAATTTATCAATAGCCTCAATAAGGCCAATGTTTCCCTCGTCCACGAGGTCAAGGACATTTGCCTGTGAGCCCATTTTCTTGGCAATGGAGAAAACAAACTTCTGGTTGCACTCAACTATTTTCTTCCTTGCAGACTCGACCCTGCTGTCATTTTTAGCAATCTTCTTGTTGAGTTCATCAATCTTTCCAAGATTTTCCGCCTTGGTACGTTGAAGTTCAGCAATCTGTTTTTCAATCTCAATGTTCTTATTAAGAATTTCAGACTTTTCAGAAGCATATCTCTCGGAGTCATTGTTCTTAATAACGCCGAAAAGTTCTATCTCCTCTTCCGGAGAAAGGGTTTCAATTCCACGGATTTCATTGAGAAAGGTTGAAATGTCCTCTGTTCTCTGTGTCGGCCTGATGATGCCGGATTCTTTACCTACTCTAACAACTGTCATACTTTTTACTTTAATGCTGGCAAATATACAACAATTTTTTTAAAAAATAATGTATATTTATATGAAAAACGTTTTTTAATATGAAAAATCTTGATTTGGCAATTCGTAAAGCTTTACGCGAATCGATAGAAGAACTGTCAAGGGAGTGGGAGCCTAAGTTCGCTACCGGTAACGGTCCTGTTGGTGATGATGCCCCCTTTGAAAAGGAAGTCAATGAAAGCGAATGTGTCTGCCCTAAGTGTGGTAAGAAAGAGTGCATCTGCAAGGAGAGTGCTGAAACACCTGTTGAAGATGCCATCAACCCAACTCCTAACACTGACATTGAGGCCGAAAACACTGTTGCTGAGGAACCTGCAGCCGCTGGTCTTCCCGTAACTACCGATTGGGACCTCGCCCCTGAATCCGGTGCTTCCGAAGTTGGTGACGGTGACCCATTTGGTCTTAACCAAGAAGATACTCTCAGTGAAGACGAGTCTGCTATGCTACAGGAAGAAAACAATCGTTTCCACAGCATTCTTGACAGAATCTCCAAACTTTACGATTAAACAGCAACCTCGGTTATCCGAGGTTTTTTTTTATTCCTCAACCTTTTCCCAATTAAGCTGGTAATCAATGCATTTGTATACCCCCGGGGTTAAGCCACCCTTAAAAGAAAACTGATGTACAAGACTTTCTATGTAAAGAAGGTTGGCTTTGAACCAATCGTAGAGACTTAACATGTACTTTTCCTTGTCTTCAGAATATCTCCTTCCAGTATAGTCCTCCTCTGTGCCTTGAATCTGTTCGTCGTAGAAGCCCAAAATTAGAGCCATGTCCTCAAAAAGGTAGGAACCACCCCAAAGAGAATTTACATTATAAACCACATTGTCCTTATCGTCCCTTGTTGGATTCAAACCCTGTATGAGTTTGATGTGGTCTTCGGTGATTTTAACTTTTACAATCATTTTATTGTCTTTTTAAAGTTATTTAGTAAATCTTTCTGTTCAGCGGTAAGTTTCTTCACGCCTTGAGTATAGTTAACAACTATTTTGAAGTCTGCCTGACTACTTATACCCTCTCCGCGGAAAATTCTTTCATAACCATTAACCGTATTTTCGGGTATTTTTATCTTTTCCTTCTTACCGCTCGGCAAAACCACCTCTTTTTCGCAACCAAGCATTGCATCATAGAAAGGGACATCCAGTTTATACTCAATCCCGCCACGGTTATCAGTCAATGCATAGCCCTGAGGCAAGTAAAGAGTGAAGTGCAATATGAGGTCTCCTCTGACACCAGTCCCACCACTTGGGTAGCCACCGTGACCACTGACAGCAAGGTCTCCAACAAAAATAATGCCAGCAGGTATATCAACCGGGGTACTCTCTTTTGATGGTTTTTTGTCAAAACCAGTTCCCCCACAACTTGGACAGGGGTTAATGATATGTTTTCCAGTTCCACCGCAGTGAGGGCAAGGTGTCCTTGTTGTCCATTGCATAAAGCCCTGATTGACCGTCTTTGACATGAAACCCGTGCCGCCGCAATGAGGACAGTTTTCTACTCGTCCGTCAGTTCCGAGGCCTGTTCCATTACAATGCCCACAAGGTTTCTGCACATCATATTCTATGATTTTTCCCTTGGCGCCGTTTATAACCTCTTCCATTGTAAGGCTGACTTCAACAACGATGTTTGGGCCTTTATTAATTGTTTGTTGCCTTCTTCGTTTGAACGGATTTCCGCCAAAATTTCTCCAAAAGGCCTCTTCCATATCATCGTAGCCATCTTCACCCCAGTCAGTGTTCACACCAGAATTATCAAGGCCCATGTCATATGCAGACCTTTTGTCTTTGTCAGAGAGAACGCTATAAGCCTCATTCAGCTCTTTAAATTTGGTCTCTGCATTCTTTTTCTCTTCCTCACTTGCATTAACCCATCTGTCCGGGTGCCATTTCAGTGCCAGTGTACGGAATTTTTTTTGAATTTCTTCAGTGGTGGCGTTTTCATTTACACCAAGAAGTTTATAATAACCTTTATTGTCCATTTCTTTCTTTTTCTGTGTGCAAATATACAAAAAAAGTGCCGAAGGCATAAGCCTCCGGCGCAAAAATGGAATTTGATTTCACTTGTTATTTCTCAGCCTTCTTTTTCAATGTAAGCTTTGCTTCAAAAACATTACCCTTAAGGTCGACGAATGTTAAAACCCCACCGGATTTTATTTTCATTCCGCCAAGCACACCCTCATTAAGGGTAACCTTTTTCATCTCTTCGAGGTTGGACTTGATGCTTTCATCTATGAGATATTTGATGTAGTTGTAATCAACTGCCATCGCCGGTGTGGAAAAACTAGTACTAGGGGTTTGTTCATTTATCCGCCTCGTAGCAGGACGGGCAACCGGAGTCCTTCTTTCAAGTTCTTCATAATTCTCCAATGTATCAAGCACCGAACCACCGGCCCCGGGGGCTGCAGACATATCAATCGGATTACTTATCATCGCCTCCAGTATTTCTTTCGGAAGATTGGTGTTAATCTGTGATTCATCCAAACCCGAATAAGCCATTGGGTCCACGCCTTGCCTGTATCTTGGTTGGGAATCAATGACAGGTGTTGTGTTGTAGGATTCTTCTGTTATAGTGCCCCTTTTTGCAGCAACAGCCGCATTGAAATTGTCGTCATTCATCAATCGTTGGGCATTAGCCAGAGCCCTGCCCACTATTCTATGGTCCATTATATTTCTTCTTCTGTTTCTTTATTGTTATCCGGGCCGTACTCATAGTCGTTCAACGCCTGTGACACATAGTCCTCATCTGAAAGTTTATTTCTCAGTCTCTCATTGTCGGGCTTCTCGCCATTAGCTGCCTTTACATCGTCTTTTGTTACTGGTCCCGTTGGCTTTTGTCCGGTAGCCGGGTTTTCCTGTGGGGTTGGGACAGTATTGCCCTTATTTTGGGAAACATCATTTTTGGTCACCGGCCCTAGAACAGTCTTTTCCTTTTTACCCCTTCCGAAACTCGCAATATTGAAAACATCCTCCATAGTTTCATCCCCATTTGGGTTGAACTTACCAAGGATTACTTCCTTACTGGTTCCGGGAGGCTGGCTAAATATGTGTAATTTCAAGGTTTTCCAATCAACAATCCTGTCAAGGCGGAAAAATTTCCATGCGGTACCTTTTGTTGTAGAATCCCCGTAAGGTTGAAACGCTCTCACAACAGGGTTTCCGGATTTTGTAGTCCCATACGCCACTGGCTGTATGAGCCTTTGGTCGGTATGTTCGTCTTCACCATCGGTTTTATACTTAATAATAGCCTCATAGTGATGATTTATAGCATCATTCACGGTGCTTACATCAACACTTTCCTTAAGGATATCCTTAACTATATCACCAAACAACGACATTATTTTACAAAATACTGTCCGTCTTTAATATTGAGGCTCGTGTCAACGCTGGTATCACCGTAAGGATGCTCCTCGTTGTACTTGCTGATAGCAGCCAAATATTCACGGCCACCAATTCCATTTCTACCTTTGATGTCGTAAAGCCCGCCACCATGTTGTGTATCCAACTGATGATAATTATATCCAGTAATAACTGATTTGTCATCACTTGGAATAACATGTGTGTGCCCACCGTGACGAGTACCCTTACCAAGGGGGTCGCCGTCACTTATAGCATCCTTATGAGTCTCTTTGTACTCGTCATTCCTTGTATAGTCATTCCTTACTTCGAGCTCTTGTCTTTTCTCGAAACCGGTTTTCTCAAGGTTACTCTGTTTTGCCATATTCGTTTATAATTTATATTCTTTATTTCTTTTTTTCAAGGGTTATTCCCCATAATAATTAGTGCTTGTCTTGGGTGTATGAGCCATTCCATTACCGGAACCCTTGGTGTGAGGAGATATGAAGGCATTTGTGTCTCCAGCCTGACTTTTGGTTTCTTTGTAAGATTTGTCAATAATCTGGTCACTTTTCACTTTCCTGTCAAGTTCCCGTTTTAAATCGTCACCACCCAAGGTCTGATATTCTTCAGGCGTTATTTTCCCGCTTTCCATATCACTTAAAAGGTTTGAGGCGTAGTTGTTTGTATATCCGCTCAAAAGATGTTCAATCCTTTTGCTTCCCACAACTCTGTCGCCACTTGCGTTGTAATTCGCCTTAAGTTTTTGTGCCAATGGCCCGGAGATTTTGTGTCTCCTTGTCATATTAGCGGTACTTACTTCATTAACTGGATTTTTTTTTTCAACAGATTCCATTGTATATCCACCCCTGGCAGGCATCACACCCCTGTCACTGTACATATTTCTTGGGACAATGGATTTTGCAATGGTGTCAGTGGTTACAGGCTTGCCGTCGGGAAGAGGGTTTAATCCAACCTCGTACCCCAAGTCTTTAACATTACCGTCAGATGTAGAGTCATCAAGATATTGCCCGTCAAGAATTTCATCTACATTTTCCTTGACGGTGTTCGCTATCAGTTGATTGAACTGTTCTTCCGTTATTCGTATTTTTCGGTTCATTGTGTACTCAAACCATTTACCATAAATATTTATTGGTAAGAAAAAACACGCTCTGATGGCAAATATCAAGATTAACAATACACGAAAACTGAGCCTGAAATTACGAAACGACCAGTATTGGGACTTCATGCTTTTCAAAGATGAAGCCTACGGGCGTGGCAGTGAGTTTTTCGATGATGAGAATATGGGGTGCCTTGCGTCATTCATTTCGTCCAACGATGATGAATGCGTAAAATATTTTGATAATGGAAAAGTTTTCTCCAACAAATCATGGGACGGTGCGATAAATGAACCGGAAGATGATGATGAAAAGGGCTTGATTCTGAAAAATATTGGCTTCACTGGAGTGGATAACGGTCTTGTTTTTTACGATAAAAACATAACATCTAACCTGCAGTTTTTCAACTATTACACAAGGAGTCATTTTGACACTTTGGGGGAAACTCGTTTAAACCTGTCTGTTGTAAGGTCAAATACCGGGGAACATTGGTATCCAGTACATCTTGTTGGTGAAGAAGCCGAAAAGTATTTTGAATTTAAGGGTGGATTCCTTCAGGGCTTTTTTAAAACATACGGCCACAAGTACCAGACACTTCCTGATTATATAGAAAGTGACTGGTGCCTTAATTTTTCTCTGAGGCCAAGAAAAGAATACGAAGTGGACGAACACACTTTAAATTACGAGCATCCGGAGAATAATGGCATATTCTTCTATCTTGGAACTCGTGCGGAAAACAAGTTTTGGGAACAATTCGCCAGTGAGCAAGAAAAAGAAAAACTTAAACGGTATTTCATTGAAGGTGGTTACAATGAAGTTCAAGAAGATGTAAAGGATTATAATGGTGACAATCTTCCGTATGAATTCGATGAAGAATACCATGTACAGGCTGATGATTCTTGCCCCACAACGCCGCAGGACTGGATATCCCCGGGGGTTATAACGCTCGACGAGGAAATCCAGTATGTTTCCGGTGTGATTCTCAAAGATTGTTGTGAAATGGATGTTCCCGTCGAACCGGATTACTACTCTGAGATTGTTTGTGGCGACGAAACTAATCCTTGGATTGAAGCGGGTTACTTCATCAAAGATATTTCTCTCGACGACATTGATATTGAAACTCTTGGTGGTTACTCCTTGGATAAGAACACAAGTTCTGCTTATGAAATTACAAGCAACAATAAGTACCTTCTCTTTAACCAGACCTGTAGTGGGTACACCGTGCCGAAGTGGGAGAAAGACGACGGGGAGAACAAAACTTTTGTTTTCATCACGGAGAAGAAAAAAATTCCCAACTACTATCTTCTTTTCAACCAAACCCGCACTGGATACACGGTCAACACGATTGACGACTATTATGAAGAGAATTTGGATGAATATGACATTTATCGCGACCTCTATAGGAACGCTTTCTGTCTTAAAGCCAACGAGGATGGGTCAATATCTTATCGGTACCTCCTTAAAAACTGTGGTGAGGGTAGCGACTATTATGAGTACCCCGGGGAAATCTTGGATGAGAAATTAAAGGTTATTGAAGAAACCACATCTCCCGGACTTTTGGTTGATGGTGAATGGAACAGCGTTACGGTCCGTTTCTCCATATTAGGCGGAACAGGTTTGGATAAATGCAGTACAACAATAGGCAAACGCCTTATGCAGATTTACATATATGTTGGCGGCTATTTGAAGTTCATCAGTAAACCTCTGCCAGAGATAAGACTTCGTCCTCTCAATGATGTTGCGGATAAACAGGAAGGTGTGCCATATAACATTTCAATTGGTGGTGGCACTCAGGGCTTGGCAGACACCGTCTCTCTCGATTTTATGAGCCATACTGATTACACCCTGCCGCTGGAAAAGGTTTTCGGAGGGTCGTTTATGGGTGATGTCAGGCTGTTTAGATTTTACGATTGTGCACTGGATTTAACTGCAATTAGGTCATTCAAAAAATAGTATGGATGGCCTATTTTTAATGGTTGACTGCTATTTATGTTTAACGGACGAGAAGGTCCAGCATTTACATCAAAAAGAGAAAAGAAAACAGAAGTCGTATGGCTAAACTTATATTATACCAAACCAAGTCTCCTTATGAAGGGGATGTTACTAAAAACTGTCAGATGACAGGTAAGGAAATGGACAGTAATTTCCTTAATCTCAAAGGGGATGACATAAAAACAATAGTTCTCGATGACAAAACAAATATCCTCACTGTTACAAGAAACAAGGATGGTTTCCGTGACTGTAATGGGGAGGTTATCAATGCAAAATATCGCATAGACCTTAATAAACTTGGTTTCATTTCTGATATCAAGGCAGAGAATGGTATGCTTATTGGTAAAAAATCAGATGGAACTAATGTTTCAGTCAGACTTTCTGATATAAGCATCCTTTGCTCCACCGATGGTACTATCGATGGTAATGGTAGTGCTGCACACCCACTTTCAATTTCAAGAGGTTCCAGAACCGGCCAGTATTCTGCCTGCAAGGAAATCATTGATGTTATTGAGGGCGAGAAACTTCCGGAAAATCCATCTCTCGGTGAGAGGTATATCACGAGGGAGGAAATCAACAAATCCGGTAAACTCTATCCCTATGACGCAGTTTGGAAAATAGCCAAAGACCTCGAAGCGGCAAACTACGGCTGGAGAATTCCAACCAAGAAAGACTGGGATGACACTCTTATGCTTCTTGAAGGATGTAAAGACCTTCCAAAGGGATATAAGAATCACCATAGTGAGGAAACCGGAAACCTCGGTAGGTATGCCGGCAAATTAGCCAAGACAGTTGACACTTGGAAAGAACACGAGCTCAACAAGGACAACTTCGGGTTTATGGGTATCTATGCTGTCGGCTATAAGGATGCTGCCGGTAACTGGTCTGCCGGAAGTGACAATCACGCTTCGGGTATGTCGACTGCGTTCTGGACATCCACACTCCGTGAGGGAGATAAGATTGACGATGATGGGTACAAGGTATACGCCAAACGATTCGATGCATTCAAGAAACTCAGCACCGGAAAGGTAGAATGCGACACCGTGCGTCAGGATGTGCTCCCGCAAATTTCAAAACTTTCGCTCAGGCTTGTTAAAGACTACGACGGAACCAATTTCAGGTCTTCTGAAGACATTTTCGGTACATATTATCCTTGCGAGATTGTTGATGCCAAAACTGATGATGAGGAAGTTAACAATGAACTTAATGAATACTATAAGCCCAGAATTTGGACTTCCATCAACCTCTCTTATTCAACTGAGAAAATAGAGAATGAAATTGAAGATGCGCCTAAAGTCGGTGAATCTGATATCAGATTCTTCATTAACGATTGGGATGGCACCCGTTGGGTTCGTCAGGAACTTATACTCGGTGATAGTGTTGTTCTCACAGAAGAATTTGTTGATGAAAGTGGAAACACCCAGGTTCATGAATTCAGAATGCTTCCTGATGAGGAAGGTAATATCAGCCTCGTAGACCTTACTGAGGCCGGTAGTAGCGAAACTGCAAAACTCGAAGAAGAGATTGAGGCTATATCTGCAGTAACTGGAAACATCGTTTCTTCAATTGGTGGAAATGAGGATGGTACAATTGAACCTTTTGAAAATGAAATTATTGCCAGTGCTGAAACAATTGTGGATGCAGTTACTGCAATCGCTGACGAGGTTGTTGCACAGGGTACTCGCATGAACACAATCAATGAATCTGCTGGTTTTGGCCCAGATGGTGAATATATTCCAGCAAGTGGAATCACTGAAGACGCGGAAAATATAGCAGAGGCTGTTCAAATTCTTAGTGATGCAATTTCTGGGGGTGCAGGTACTACTGGCAAAATTATTGAATCGGTCGGTCTCAACGACGATGGTACAATGCCGGAGGTTGAAGGCGAATACCTTGACAGCCCAGAAACTGTCATTGATGCTCTCAAAGCACTTGATGAAGCAATAAAGGCTGGAAGAGAAGAATCCTCTGCCAAAACCGAAGCAATCATTGAATCTGTTGGACTTGACGAAAACGGCCACTATGTTGCGACAACAGATAAATTTACCAGTGCCGCCACCAAGGTTACGGAAGCAATTGGTCTGCTTAACAATCAGGCTGTTAGCAACCAAGATGAAACAGACTCAATAGAAACTGCAGTTGGGCTTGATGAGAATGGTGATTATGTAAAGAAAACGACCGGCCATTTCATTAACGAGGCTAATTCAATTGAAGAAGAAATTGCTGCACTTGATGAACAGATACATGATGATGACAAGGAACTCGAAAATGTTGAGGCTTCTGTTGGTTTAAAAGTTGGCAAGGGCGACCTTCCTGATGAATATGCCAGCACCAATGTCATTAGCAATGGTATGACAGTCATTGAGGCTGTTGAATCTATCGACAAAAAAATCGGCACCCCTTCTGATGTAAGGCTCGAAGGCCAAAAGGATGATGAGATTTCACTTTACGCTTATATTAACGAATCAGATTACGGCGAATTTTAATATGGATTTTAAAGATAGAATACTTCGTTTAAGGCGAGCAAAAACTATTTTCAATAGCAGGGATGCCGCCATGGCTTATGTAGAGGACAATAGAAAGTCCCACTACGGGGAGCCTGTCGTTGTACGCTATCGCGGTGAAAAAGGCGAAATCTACGCAATACTCGCCATTGGTTCATCGGAATATACAGCCAAAAACCCCAATAACAGGTATCAATATATTGACCCGGGGCTTATGGAGAAACTTCTTCACGGTGAACTTGAAGGTAGAGTTGCAGCGGATGAGAAAATGTATGCATCAATCGGGCTTGGCTCGGAAGGAGCACACGAAAGGTCCGCCGGACACTATACCAGTGCAAGAACCATTAACAGTATTGAAGAAGAGATACTCGCGGTTGATGCTGAAGTTTTTGCAGTTAACGAAAAAATTTCTGATGAATCTTCTGCCAGACAATCGGACAAAACCCAAATAATCGAGGCGGTTGGGCTTTCGGAAACCGGTAATTATAAAACAATGGGGTACTATTACACCACCGGAGCAACCTCAGTGTCAGAAAGTATAAAACTTCTTGATAGTAAGTTACACGACATTGAAACTTTTGTGGGCAAATCCACTGATGCTAAAACCAAAAACACTGTTTTCGGCTACATTAACAAAATGAAGGCTGAAACCGACTCGGATGTATCAGAACTGGACCGCACATTGGAAATGGTTGATGGGAAATTTAAGCCTTACACTGTGGAGGATGGTACAAAATATATAAACAACCAAAACTCAATCAGGGATGAAATCCGCGCATTGGATTTTGCTATACAAAATTTGGCAAAGGCAATTGAGGAGATTCACGCTGATATCAACAAAAATTAAAAGTAAACACTACAATATATTATGGCAAACAAAGGCGCATTCATAAATGGTGACACAGGTCAGACTACAAGTAGAGAATTGAGATTCCTTCACGCTGGTGCGTCGTTCAACACCCGTGAGGAAGCAAAACAATACATTTTAGACAAGGTTGGTGATGAAACAATCAACTCAACCTATGCACAGCCTGTTGTTGCCAGATACAAAGATAATGGCGGGGAACAGATTATACTCGGTATTGGCAAGGGAGATAATGGGTTTCATTTCATTGACTCTGCAGCAATAGAGCATGATATTCGTGCCATCATCGAGAGCATCGGTGTTGGCTCAGAGGGCATTGATGTTGTATACAGTGACGAAAAACTCGTTTCTGTCAAAGATGAAATTCTCAAATTAAATGAGATAATTCAGAATGGTGATGAAACCACTGCATTTGATACGATTAACACCGTCGCCGCAAAAATTGATGAAATACTTTCAACGATTTCAAACGACGAGAGAGTTTCAAATAGTATAATTGAATCCGTTGGTCTGAATGCAGATGGTACACTTCCGGAATTTGAAAGCACGGAGTATATCGCTGACGGCGAATCACTGAAACACGCAATTGAAACTCTTGACGAGTCTCTTGCTGGTGTGCAGTCACAGGTTACATCGAACAAAATCGCAAGTGCTGATGGTAGTATTGTGGTTACCGCTGATGAGACTGGTACTGATGTCGCTGTTAATGTAGACAGAACCACAGTCGTGGTAGGTAATAACGGCAAGGTTTCAACTGGCCTTTGGATTAAGAAATATGATGAAAACGATAACATAAGCCCGGACCTCCGTGCCGTGTACAAACTTGTTGATGCGAACGGTACACCCGTTTCCGGAAGTAAGGACATCGAAATTCCAAAAGACAGTTCGTTCGTTACCGCACAACTTGGCACCGAAGACATCTATGTTGATACAAATACAGGTGAGATTCACGACCCCGGTGTTGAACAAGGTAAAAAGGTAGATGTGCTTTTCCTTGTCTATCTGAACAATGAAAACAAATATGTTGGTGTACAGATTCCAATTGGTGATTTCCTTCAGGAAGCCGAGTTTAAAGACGGTTTAAAGGTTGTAAACCATGAGGTTTATGTTCGTATTGATGATACTTCTGAGGCTTTCCTTTCCGTAAGTCCGGATGGCGTTAAACTTTCTGGTGTGCAAACTGCAATTGATGATGCGGTTGAATCCGAGAAGGAGCGTGCTATTTTGGAGGAAGAAGCACTTGACGCTGCAATAAAATCCGAAGAAAATAGGGCGAAAGCCGCAGAGAAGGATATTAGGCAAAAGGTTGGTTTGGATGAAGAAACAGGTGCATATGTTCCTTACACTGAAGGCGTATATACTTCTGCAGCAACAACCGTCCTTGACGCAACATCCAAACTTGACGATGCTGTCAAGGATATACAGAAACAGGTTATTGATAATCATGTGGAGGGTGAAAACGCAATTGTTGCCACCCCCGGGGACGGTAAAACAGTAGTTTCACTCAAAATAGGACAAGAAGATAAACTGCTCACAAATGACACTGAAGGCCTTCACTCAACCATTGACCTTGTTGAAGTTACTGGTGAAGAGCTCAGGGCTCTTGGCAATGATGTGCGGGAAGCCTATAAACTCACTGGTGTAAACAGTCAGATTGGTGCATACATTAAGATATACAACAATTCATCCGCACTTCATAGTATCGCCGTGGGTGATATGGGTGACAGGTTCAGTGCTCCCCTTGATGGAAGTGACGGTAAAAAAACTGTTTATCCCGACGGAATCATAACCGGTAGTACACATCAAGAAGCCATAAGAGTTATTTACAAAACTGACAAACTCGATGATGCTACTGGTATGGCCATTTATGAAATGGTTCTTACAGATGTTGATAGTTTCCTTCAGACAGATGAGTTTGAGGATGGTCTCGAAGTGGTTCACGGAGAAGAGAGTGATATCGTTAAAGTTAAGATTGCTGAGGATTCTGAAGAATTCTTAACAGTCAGTATCACCGGTGTCAAACTTTCTGGCGTACAAACTGCGATTGACAACGCTGTTGAGGTTGAAAAAGAGCGTGCAACCGCCAAAGAAAATGAAATTGCGGATAATCTTGCAAGTGAAATCACAAGTGCCAGAACTGAAGAAGCTCGTATTGAGGCTAAGGTTGATGCTGAAAAAACTCGTGCCGAGGCTGCCGAAGCCGACCTTCAATCTCAAATAACCGCAGAGGTTGAACGCGCAATCGCACGCGAGAACGCTATTGAAACTGACCTTCAGTCTGAGGTTACAAGGGCTACAGGCGAAGAAACCCGTATTGAAAGTAGACTTAACGGTGAGATTGATAGGGCTATTGAACAAGAAGATACTATAGAATCCAATGTTGGCCTTGATGAAAATGGCAAACATATCCAGACGGAAGGCAACTACACAAACGCAGCCACCACAATTACAGGTGAAATCGCAGCCCTTGATACACAAGTAAAGAACGAACAGGATGAAATTGACCACGTTGAGGACGCAGCTGGCTTTGCGGCCGACGGCACATATGTTAAATACACTGGTGGTGCCTACATATCCAATGCAACAAGCGTCCTTGATGCGACATCCAAACTTGATGATGCAATTGTTGATGTTCAGGAACAAATCACGGCTAATAAGGTGGTTGGTGACAACGCTATAGTTGTAACGACCGCTACCACAGGAACAACCGTTAGTCTTAAACTTAAGGGTGATAACATCTTGACTAATAATGCTGACGGCCTTTATGCTACATTGACTATCAAACAACTTTCAAGTGGTGCAGCTGAGGCTCTTGGTGAAAATGTTCGTGAAGCATATAAACTTGTGGGTGTTGATGGGGAAACTCAGTTGGGTGATGTAATCAAAGTTTACAAAGACTCCTCACTTGTGGATGTTTCTATTGGTGATATGGGCGACAAATTTGCTAACCCTACAACTGATGACTATCACTCCAAAGATACGAACATCGATGCGGGTATCACCGGGAAAGAGGCATTAAGGTTTATCTATCTTCTTTCAGACGGAACTTATGAAATGGCTCTCATAGACCTTTCATCTTATTTGAGAGAGTCAGAGTTTGAGGACGGACTTGAGGTTTCTGGCCACATTGTCAAGGTTAAAATTGACCCCGCATCTGAGGCTTTCTTAAGTGTAAGCGGCAACGGTGTGAAATTGAGTGGTGTACAAGATGCCATCAACGACGAAGCAAACCGTGCCACAAGGCAAGAAGATACTATTGAAGGTGCCGTTGGTCTCAATACTGATGGCACACATAAGAGAAGCGGCGGTACCTATACCAATAACGCAAATACAATAGCAGATGAGATTGCTGCACTTGATGCACAGGCTGCTGCAAATCAGACTGAAACAGACACAATTGAATCTGCCGTCGGGCTTGATGAAACTGGTGTTCACAAACCTACTTCCGGCAAATACACAAATAGTGCTACCACAATTGCCGGTGAAATCGCCGCCCTTGATGCTGAGGCTTTCAGACATTCTGGTGAAACTGATAACATCGAAACTGCAGTTGGGCTCGATGCTGACGGCAACTATGTCCGTACAACCGGTGATATTACCAGAGATGCTGATAGTGTTAAGGCAGCTATTGAACTTCTCGACAGAAATGCTGTTTCCGAACAAGCAGAGATAGATGTGGTTGAAGATAATGTTGGTTTAAATGCTGACGGCACACACAAAGCGTCTGGCGGACATTATACTAATGATGCTACAACAATTGTTGGCGAAATTGCTGCACTTGATGCAGAAGCATATAGACATTCTGGTGAGACCAACAACATTGAAACTGCAGTTGGGCTTGATGCCGACGGAAACTATGTTCATACCACCGGTCAAACCACTAGTGCGGCTGAAAGCATTAAGGAGGCCATTGAGCTCCTCGACGCTAAATCATCCACTGATGCTGGTGAGGTTGATAATATCGAGGCTTCTGTTGGACTTGACGAAAATGGCGGATATGTTGCACCTTCCGGAGAATATGTATCCACCTCTACAACAGTCAAAAATGCCATTGAACTTCTCGACGCACAGGCAGTCTCCAATCAAACTGAAACTGACACGATTGAAAACGGTGTTGGTCTGAATGCCAATGGAACACATAAGCCATCCGGTGGGCATTACACAAACAATGCTACAACAATTGCCGGCGAGATTGCAGCCCTCGACACACAAGCAAAGGACGAACAGGATGAAATCGACCGGATTGAATCTGCTGCTGGTTTTAATGAGAACGGAACATATAAACAAACCAGAACCAAATACACCAGCGGTACATCATCGGTTTATGACGCAATTGAGGCACTTGATACTCAGGAAACATCCAATCAGGATGAGACTGATAGAATTGAGTCTGGTGTTGGACTTGATGCAAGTGGTAATTATGTAAGGCCTTCCGGAAGATACATTAGTGGAACTTCAAGTGTGATGGAAGCCATTGAATCACTCAATGCCCATGCAAGTGATAGTCAAAATGAACTTGATAAAGCTGAAAGTAGTGTTGGACTTAATGAAGATGGCTCATACAAGGCCACTAGGACAAGATATACCAGTGGGACTAGTTCGGTGTACAGTGCTATTGAGGCCCTCGATACGCAAGAAGCCGACAATCAAAATGAAACCGATAGAATTGAAACGGGGGTTGGTCTTAATGCCGACGGAACATACACATCACCTTCCGGTAAGTATGTCAGTGGAAGCACGAGTGTGATTGACGCCATTTCTAAACTCAACACTGAGTTTGAAAATGTGCACACAGAAATAGACGAAACTAATGATGACCTTGCAACCGTTCGCAGCAGTGTTGGCCTTGCATCTGACGGTTCGCATGTTGCTTCTTCGGGACGATACACTTCAGGTGCCAGTACAGTTGAGGGTGAAATCGTCGCCCTCGATGCACAGGCGGTCGCAAATCAGAATGAAACTGATGCGATTGAAAATGCGGTTGGACTAAATGCTGATGGAACTTTCAAAACCATCAACGGAAATTATACCACTGATGCCGGAAGTACTTCAGATGCAATTAAGGCTGTTGATGCTCAAACTAAGTTGAATACCGACCATATTGCAACTAACGCCTCTGACATCCTTAAAAACAAGGTATACAGTTCAAGTAATGCGATAGAGGTTGAACACACTGACACAGAGGGCGCTGGTACAAAAGTAGGACTCACCATTAATGGTAATGATATGGTTCTTACCCAAGATGCCGGTCTGCTTGCTACCATACACCTCGAAAAAGTAACTGGCGTTACAACAGCTGGAACTGCTTATACGGCAATTCAACTTAAAGGGAAAGAGGGTAGAATAATCGATGAAATTGACGCGAGCGACTTTGTTGCTGACGGATTCTTGGAGTCAGTTGAAGTTGTGACAAGAGGTGCTAGCACTTACATTGTATTCACTTGGAATACCGCGGCTGGAAGTAGGGTTACAGAAATACCTGTAACAGATATCTTTGTTCCCTACACAGCATCTACCGGTGTTAGGCTTGTTGGGCACGATTTCCAAGGTGTTGTTGACCCGAATAGTGACAAGTACTTGACTGTTGGTCTTGATGGTTTCAAACTCGATGGTATTGAAGAAGTTGTTGAAGAATTTGAAGAGGCGGTCAGAGATATTAACGAGAAACTCGTAGACATTGTCTCTGACAATGAGGCTTTGGTAATCACCAACGAAGACCAGGGCTTCAGAAAATATCGTAGATTAACGATAACTCTTGGTTCTACTCTTGATACTACTGAGACTCAATTACCTGAAAAGAACTATTTAAGAATAGCAGATGATGGTCTTCATACAACCATCAGGCCGCTTACTAATGAAGAAATTCATGGAATAACAAATATTGACAATATACAATAACAATGAGTGACGGAATTTTCTTGAATAAAAGGGGTACTGCAGCCCTCTGGAACGATGTAACTGCAATGGAAACCAAGGGCAAAAAGGCTCTTGCTGAGGCAATTGGCCTTGGTTTCTCTGGGGCTACTAGTGACAATCAAACCGGTGTTGTAAAGCACCTTGACAGTGGTGACCATTACACAAGCGGTGCTACCACTGTATTGGGTGAGGTTGAAAAACTCGACACCACTCTTTGGAATGCAATCGAGGAGGACCAGGTTTTCCACAACAGCAAAACTTTCTCTGGCGATACGCAGAACATCACCGGAAGAACAAGTGTTAATGTCAAAGGTGGTGTTGTTAATGTGACTGGGGAGACGGAAACTAATTTCTCCGGGGCTAAAATGTCTGTTGATGAAACATCTTCAGTTTCAGTGAAAACCCCTTCAACAACAGTAAGTGGCTCAACACTTAGTGTCACAGAAAACACTTCGGCGACAGTAACAACGCCTGATGCTAAAATCATTGCAACAGCAAGCACAATCAGTGGTTCTACGCTATCAGTTACGGAGACATCTTCTGCATCAGTGTCTGCCCCAACAACAAATGTTTCTGGTACAACAACCCTCAACTTAAAGGGCGGAACAACTACAAATTTGGAGTCCGGGGATATTGTCAATGTTACTGGGAAGACCGTAAATGCCAAAGGCTCAACGGCTGTTAATGTTTCTGGGGCAACAATCAATGCCACGGGTACAACAAATATCGAAGGTAATACCAATATAACAGGTGTTACCAGGGTAAGTGGCGTAACTTCCATCACGGGAGATACTACTATTACGGGAAACGAAACCGTTACAAAGAACCTCAATGTTAGTGGTAATACCAATATTACTGGGAATACAAACATTAGTGGTACTACAACCATCGACGATTCACTCGAAATACATGACGGTCTTACTGTAACCGCTGGTGGTGTTGCAATCACCGGCAACACTTCAGTTAGTGGTGACACAAACATTAAAGGAGCAACAAACATCACAGGGAACACAAGTGTGACCGGAAACACCACTTTGAGCGGCAATACAAAAATTACTTCCGGAGGTCTCAATGTGACCGGTAACACAACAGTTAGTGGAGACACAACCTTGACTGGTAATGAGGGCATTTCCGGTAATCTCACTGTCAGTGGAAATACTGGGATTTCAGGGACAACAGAGATTGGTAAAACACTCACTGTAGCCTCCGGCCTTACTGTAAATAAAGGTGGTATCGCATCCACCGGTGTGACTTCCCTGAGTGGCCAAACAAATATTGATGGTGCAACAAATATCACAGGAAGCACCACAATTACCGGAGACGAAATCCTCAACGGAAACCTCCATGTCACTGGAACCACTGTACTTGACAAAAACACCAAAATTAACGCCGGTGGGCTTAATGTAACCGGCGATACAACCATAAGTGGTAACACAACCATTACTGGCACCACAAAGGTCACTGGAGACACAACCATTAGTGGCAATACTGTAATCAGTGGTGATACTACGCTAAATGGCAAAGAAAGAGTTAATGGAAACCTTGAAGTTACTGGTACTGCTACAATAACTGGGAACACTACTATTAACAGTAATACCAAGATTACCAGTGGTGGCCTTAATGTGACTGGAACCACTACTGTTAGTGGTAACACCACAATTAATGGTGAGACTAAAGTAACTGGGGATACAACTATCAGTGGTGCGACTACAATATCTGGTACTACGACAGTTAAAGGTGCTACCAATATTGACGGCACAACTTCGATAACTGGCAATACGAATGTTCGTGGCAGCATTGATTTCAGTGGTGCAACAGCCTCCATTAAATCAACCGGAACCAACGCAATTAGTGGGGGTACTAATACCTTTACTAGCACTGGAGAGACAGACATTAACGCAGGTTCTAAACTTGTGGTAAAAACACCTGTCACTGAGATAAGCGGAACCAGCGTGAGTGTCACTGGGACCACTAACCTGAACGGAAACACTAATATTACAGGCAGTCTTACGGTAAGCGAAAATGAAACTATATCCAAGAACTTGACTGTCAATGGAAATACTACCCTCGGGGATACTTCTGGTGATACAGTAACAATTGCAGGCAATACCAAAATCAAAGCCGGTGGTCTTAATGTAACTGGTGATACAACAATCAGCGGCAACACGACTTTGAATGGTAATGAAACTGTCAATGGAAGCCTTGGCGTAACAGGTAACACTAACATAACTGGCAACACAAACATCACCGGTAATACAACTGTGAAGGGTAATACGAATTTGGGTGATGCGGATAGTGATGTGCTCACTGTTGTCGGCACAACAAATGCAACTGGGCCCGTCAACATTACGGGAGACACTCTTATCGATGGCAAACTCACAGTTACTGATGGTATGGAAGTTGGTTGCCCGTTTGATGTTTGCGATACTCTAGGTGTGACCGCCGGAACCATTGTTGTATCAGGAAACGAGGCTGTTACAGGCAATATTGGAATTTCTGGTACCACAACTACAACCGGAAAATTGACTGCAAACGGTGGGGCTGATATTACTGGTGCTACAAATGTTCGTGGTAATACAACTTTTAGTGGCGGGACTATCACTGAGACTGCCACAACAAGCATATCTCTCACCGCACCCACAACCAACATTAGCGGAACAACTACTAATGTAAGTGGAAATACCAACATAACCGGAAACGAAACCGTAAGTGGAAGTCTTTCCGTCAGTGGCAATACCACACTTGGTGATGCTGCAACGGATGTTACGACAATCTGCGGAGCAACCAACGCAAATGGTAATATTAGTGTAACTGGCAGTGTTTCTGCAAGTTCCGATGTTAATGCTGGTGGAAACCTCAGTATAACAGGTAATGCTACTGTTAAGGGAAACACCACCCTCGGAGACGCTTCCACTGATACCGTCACAATCAACGGGAGTACCAACGCTACTGGACCCGTGACTATCACAGGGAATGAAACTGTGAATGGAAACCTTGTCGTTACAGGTACTACAAGTATTAGTGGTAACACTTCTATTGATGGAAGTACTCGCCTTGGAAACGCGGCAAGCGACACTCTTACTGTGTGCGGTACAACAAACACTAATGGCAATCTAAATGTCACAGGTAGCACCACAGTGTCTGGTAATGCAAGTATTGGCGGAACATTAAATGTGACTGGAAGCACCACTCTTGCAGATGCTTCTGCTACGAGCGTTTCAGCAACAAGTATCAGCACCCCATCACTTACAGTAACAACATTGTCAGCAACAAACGGTAATTTCTCTGGTAATGTGAATGTCACTGGAAATACAAAACTTGGTGCAGTAACTGCCACCACTATTTCTGGACAGACAGAAACACTTTCAGGAAACCTTACAGTATCAGGTAGCACAACCCTTGGTGATGCGGTAAGTGATACGCTTACAATCAATGCAAATACCACCGCTGCTGCCGGAACTAAGTTCGATGCACTATCAATTGTGTCTGCCACTACAGAGTCCGTAAATGTGAAGGAGGCGTGGAAACTCGTTGATAAAGCTGGCAACCAGTATGGTTCAACTATTAATATCTATAAGGATAGTTCCCTCAAGAGTGTTGAACTTACAGACACCAGTGGTGGAACATCAACCGGACAATACCTTAAGTTTACATACATTCTTTCAGATGGGTCGGAAAGTGTTGTTTACCTCGATGTTTCACAGTTCCTTGTTCAGAGTGAATTTGCCAGCGGTGTGACTTCAACATCAGCCGGAATTGTCAGAGGTGTGGTTGACCCCACTTCAGAATCTTTCCTTAGTGTAGGGGTTAATGGTTTCAAACTTTCCGGTGTGCAAAACGCTATTAACGCCAAAGTTAACTCTCTGGATGTTACCACTGATGTCGCTGTTGCTGGACAATATGTCGCTGCAATTCAGGAGGCTGACGGTATTGTCTCTGTAAAGGCTAGGGCTAATGTTAGTGAGGCTGTTCTTAACAATTACAGGAAGGGTAGTGATTCTTCAGCGGTTACATCCGCTGATACTGTTAATGCCGCAATCAGCAAACTTGAAAATCAGATTACAAAATCTGCCTCCGCTGCTACAACGAAAATCACTGAAGACGCAACCGGGCATGTAACGGTTTCCAAAACAACAAACACAGATGGTTCGGCAACCTACACCATTGGGGAGAATGATATCGCATCTGCAAGTGGCCTTTCATCTGAAATTACAGCAAGAAAGGCTGTTGATGGACAGACCGGTCAAACCTATGCAGCAAATTCCGGAACACATTACATATCCGCGGCAACAAGCCTTAACAATGCTGACGTACGGCTTGATACTGCAATATATAATGAAGTAACTGCAAGAACTGCTGCAATTGAAGCACTGGATAAATCCGATACGGCCGTCGCTAACAATTTTGTCACTGCTGTAAGCGAAGAGAACGGTATTATTACCGTTTCGAGAAAGCAGCCTGGTTTCAGTGAAATTAGCGGCACCACAACCGCAGCACAGCACTATGCCGTAACGGGTTCCGGTGCGACTGGTGGTACTAACGAATGGATTAAGAGTGTGGCTGTTGATGCTAAAGGCCATGTCACCGGTGCTACCAAGAGCCAGCCTGCATTCTCTAACATTTCAGGGGCAATTTCAGAAGCACAACACTATGCCGTGACGGGTTCCGGTGCTACCAGTAACACAAGCAAGTGGGTCAACAGTATATCTGTCGACGCCAAGGGCCATGTCACCGGTACGACAACAAGCCAGCCAACAGGCACTGATGTATCGCTTTCTGGGTACACGATATCCACTGCGAGCACATATAGCGACCTTGAAATTAAGGATACAGATAATGCGAACACTGCTTTCGGAAAAATCCAGAAACAAGTTCTTGACAATGAGGACGTGACAAGTGCGGCCCTTAATGACCTGAATAACCGCATTGAAGAACTTAACAATGCTGATGTACAGCTCGACGCTGCAATACATAACGAAGTAGTTGCAAGAACTGCTGCGATTGAGGCACTGGATAAATCCGATACGGCCGTCGCCAACAATTTTGTTACCGCTGTAAGTGAAGAAAATGGTATAATCACTGTCTCAAGAAAACAACCTGGTTTCAGTGAAATTAGCGGTGTCACAACCGCTGCACAGCACTATGCCGTAACGGGTTCCGGTGCTACCAGTGGTGTAAGCAAATGGGTCAACAGTATATCTGTCGACACCAAGGGTCATGTCACCGGTACGACAACAAGCCAGCCAACAGGTGCCGACGTGTCACTTTCCGGATACACGATATCTACCGCGAGTACATATAGTGACCTTGAAATCAAGAGTGCTGATAATGCAAATACTGCCTTCGGAAAAATCCAGAAACAAGTTCTTGATAACGAGGAAGTAACAAGTGCAGCCCTTAATGACCTGAATAGTCGCATTGAAGGACTTAATTATGGCGATAGTGGGTCCGGATTTGTAACTGCAGTCACACAAACAAATGGTAAAATTTCAGTTTCCAAGGGCCAGCCGACAGGTGGCGATGTATCGCTTTCTGGATACACGATATCCACCGCGAGTACATATAGTGACCTTGAAATCAAGAGTAGTGATAACGCAAACACTGCTTTCGGAAAAATCCAGAAACAAATTCTCGACAATGAAGAAGTAACAAGTGCGGCCCTTAATGACCTGAATGGACGTATGGTGAAAGTAACCGATGGTAACGGTTTGTCAATTTCAAACGGAACCATTTCAATGGCTGCTGCGAATGGTGCTACTGCCGGTGCAGTAACTGCTGGTGCTCAGACATTCAATGGTAACAAGACGTTTAGTGGGAACATAACCGCTAGCACGGTGACCACAACAACAGTCAACGCCCAGCAAGGTTTCTACCAAACATCTGACGAGCGGCTCAAAATCTTCATTGGTGAAGTTGATGGTGATATTGAGAAAATCAAGAAAATCCCCACAACATACTTCTACTGGAAGAATGACTATGACGCAAGGCAGATGGGTACTTCTGCACAAAAAGTTAAAGAGGTCTACCCCGAGATTGTTTCTGGAGACGAGCAACTTTCAGTCGACTATTCAAAATTTGGTATAATAGCCCTTGCCGCAATAAAGAAACTTGCTGAAAGAGTAGATGAACTTGAAAAAGAGGTTGCTGAATTGAAAGCATCTCGTTAAGAAAATACCTAATCTCACGAATAACGCACCCCGGTAAGAGGTGCGTTTATTCTTTGTACCATGTGTACTTTATTAGCCCGCAGTCATAAATCCTCATAAGGCCAGCAGAAGTAGCCATTTCAGACTCTGTAAGGTTCAGGGGTAAGTCAAATCTTCTGGACAAATCGCTCTTTCTGAAACCAAATTTGTGAGCCCTTACTAGTTTACCATTCTTTACAGTTATATATCTATAATCAGGCAAAAGTATTTTCTCTTTTTTAAAACCAAGTCTATCATATAAATTTGGCTTAATTGTCGTGGTCCACCGACGGTCAGCGAAAGACTTGATTTTTTTCGGGTCCCACCCGTCTATAAATTTTTTCAATAATTTTCCGGCAACGCCACAAACAACATAATCTATTTTAGACGCAAAACGGTTTAGTTCCCACTCATCCTTTCTTTTAATAAAAGTCATCACCGAAACAAGTTCGGAGTTGAAAAAAGCGCCTAAATAAACAGTTGCTTTACTAAAACCTTGTATGTGGTTTATATATAAAAAATCCTTAGCCTCTGCCGCTGAAATTGTGGAAACATCACACTTCCTCCCATATATATGTTTCCCACAGGATAAGTTCAAAATATGTTTTATTTTTTCTAAAACAATTTCCCGGTGGTTTACATATTCATCTTCAAAAACTTGTATTAGCCTTATTCCTTTTGATTCACAGGCTTCGGTTTTCATTAGGTGATAGTTTTTATTTTTTTTCTCAGAACTATGCCAATACAAACCATTATATTCAATTGCCAACTTGTATTTCGGAATATATACATCCAATTCAATATTTCCAAGAGTTTTTCGGTCTCTGAATATTACATTCTCCGGTCCTACGATACTTTTAACATATTCACCTATTTCTGTTTCTGCAGCAGAGGTGTTGGCATAACACTTCAAACACCCACCATGTGGTGAGGTTAGGTGGTCGCAGGCAATTTTTTCAAACATATTGCCGCATTTGCGGCACTTTATCCTGATTTTACTATGGCTGTTTTTATATAAAGTGTTTATTTCAGGAAATTCATAGATATCACCAAACCTTTTTTTCGATTCTTCAATAAAATCATTATATTGCCCCCGCCTCCACTCTTTTGCGTATTTTTTCCCGCACTCAGGACAGCCTTGTTTTTGGAAAATGTGATTGTGCGGGTTCTGTTTGAAAACACCGTGTATAGGACATATAATGCTAACCGGCGTTCTCTTGTTCACATAATGTGTAAGTGAATAGTCGTACTTGTCCCCGTGTATTTCTTTGGCTTTTTCGATGAATTTTTCTGTATTCCACTTATGAAGTCCGGAGCACTCGGGGCAGCCATTGATACTAGATAGGAAAACAGACGGTTTTGCCCAGAACTCACCATGTTCCGGGCAAATTATGCATACCTTTGTTTGGCTGTTTTTGTATTCTACTTTCGAATAGTCAAACTTGTTTCCGAACTTCTTTATAGCCTCTTCAAGAAATTCGCTTTGTGTTTTTTTCTGCATTCACAAATCAATTCTTGCTTTTTAGTCAAAAACATCTTCGTCTGTGTCGTCAGGGATTAAATCATACACCGTACCAATAACTATACCCTTGAATTTTTTGGAAACGAAATTATTTGTAAGAGGGTCCAATTCAACGATTTCCTTCATTTCTTTGGTGAGGTTGCCGGCTAGAATTTTTTCCCGTTGTTCTTCCTCTACATGCTTTAAATCTTCAATGAGTTCGTTCCACTTCACCCTTTCGAGATTGATACCCAGCCTTTCTTCCAACTCTTTCCGCTCAAGGTATTTTTTCTTAATGTCTTCCCAACTGACACCACATTCTTCGGTGTAAGGTGGAGTCCATTCAGGATGTTTAATCCAGAACTCAATTTCACGGTCTTCCATTCTAAGAATGTCTTCGATTTTATCCTCATCCCCCGGATTATTAGGCTCGCCAGAAACGAGTTTAGCCTCTTCGTTCGTGAAATATTTACGGTCTTTCGGGTTTTCAATAAGAATAGATGACCTTATGTTCTTTGAAAAACAGACCAGAAGTGGTGTTATTCGCTTATTGAACATATCAATGTATTTAGCAACATTGTACTCTTTTCCAATATCATCACAGAAATGGTCATCCTCTGAGTCTACAATATTCCGGTCCAAGAGTTCGCTTGCAAAGATGAGTTCATATTCCTTCGTGTAGAAACACTTGTTTTCTTTCATCCATTCTATTTCTGGATAAACACCATCGGGGTAATCTTCATGATTCTTTTTCCACTCTTTAGCCCCCTTTTCAACCTCTTTTGTCCTGTCAGTCTTGGTTCCATCAGCATTAACTTCATACCATTTTGTAACCTTTTTAATGTCTGATTCAGATTTCTTTTTGCCAGTATTAATGTAATAAATCGTTTCGCCAATATCGGGTTTCAGCCCCGCCTTTATACATAGTTCATACCATGCCTGCCTTGACTTGGGCCGACCGGCTTTAGTAAGGGTTGCACAATCCTTAATATACTCATCCATACTCTTCTTAATCTTACCCTTGGAGGCAATCTGAATGAGGGGGATTTGATAATTATATATTTTCTCGATATAACTGTAATAATAGTCAAGGAATGCCGGCCCATTATCCTGCAGAAGCATACGAACCCCCTTGTCGAGGAACTCAGCAATATACCCCGGCATTTTTTTCGATTTAATTGTGTTGCCGACAAGTTTCACATCTTTCGGATAAGGATTTTCCGGAAAGTAGTCAGCATAGTTTTTCCTCGAGAAGTTGATGGTTGATTCTACAATTTCGTCTATTCCGAGACCCATCTTGTTAACAGCCTCCGGATGATAATGCTTGTCTGACATATACAAGTCATTAAACTCAGCAACATCCGCCTTGTAGCCCGTGTATTCAACACCCTGTTTAGTCTCACGGCTAAGCCCGGGGCTAATATAAGGGTGCTCTTTAGTGTAACGAAATTCGGTTTCGTCTGGAAGTTGAAAGTTGAACCCATCTGTATTTGAGTTCACATTCATCCCGAGTGCATTTACAACAGTACCATCAAGGGAAATGTCGTAAACATATGCAGATGTTTTTCCTTTATTTGTTTTTTCTAACATATCTTAAATCTAATGTTGCAAATATACATTTTTCTTTGGAATTTTAAGGATTTTTGGCGCAGTATCTATTATACCAAACATTATATGTTTTTCTGTGGACAACATGTATATAGTTCCCTTAAATATCTTGCTTCTTTAATGTCCAGATATATTTTCTTGTTCCGCAGTCATACACCCGGTACCACCCTTTAGATTCACAAAATTCTTTTTCTGTCATCTCTGACGGGCATCCATATTTCCTAATGAGCACATCTTTTCTCATATTAAATCGATTAACCCTGCGTTTATTGATTACATAAAAATAACTTGGGGGTGTGTTCTCCTCAAACTCAAACCCTATTTTTTCATACAAGTTTCCATTGGACCATCTCCTGTCAGCAAAAGACTTAACTTTTTCCGGAGAATATGTTTCTACGAAATACTTAAACATTCTGCTTGCACCCCCGACTACGGTTGTGCCCAGCATGTTAGCAAACCTCACTAATTCATATTCTTTATCATTCCGAGGCTTACCGTTAAGATTAATCCTGTTTCGACAAAATGCCATAACACTCACCAGTTCATCTTCATAAAACAAGCCTATTCTCACATTCGTTTGTGTTTTACCTTGTATGTGGTTCCTGTCTAAAAACCGAGTGGCCGTTTTCGAGTCTACTTCCGCAATACGACAATTTCTTGCATATATCTTTTTCTCAGTAAAGCCGAGGATGTTCCTAATCCTACTTTTACAAATGCTGTTCTTGAGCATCCACTCATCATCAAAGATTTGTATCAGGCGAATGCCCTTCTTTTCGCATTCTTCAGTTTTCAACAAGTGGTACTTCTTTTCAGTATTAAACTTTTCAGAGTGCCAGATTAGCCCATTCATCTCAAAACCAATGTTCAGGCCGGGGATAAAAATATCAATCTCCTTCGGGGGGATTACATCTCTGACATTTTCAAGAACCTCCGTACTAGGTAGAAGTGACTTGATATACTCCAATAATTCTTTCTCAACCGTTGACTTGTCTTTAAAACATTTTGGACAGCCCTGCCCAAAAAGGTGGTTCCCCGCTATCTGTTCAAATTCACCGTGTATTGGGCATATTATCTTTAGTGGCTGACGGCTGTTTTCGTAAACAGATTGAGTATAATCATATTTGTCACCGTGAACTTCCCTTGCTCTTTGCACCCATTCTTCTGTCGTCATCAATCTTTCACTACCACACTTTATCCTTCCACATACGGGACACCCTTGTTTTCCTTTGATGTGGTTGTTCATTGTTTGATAAAACACTCCATGCTCAGGGCAAATAATTGGATATTTAATACGGTCATTCTTGTACTCCGTGAGCATTGAATAATCGTATTTGTCCCCGTGGACTTTTTTTGCTTCCTCTATTACGGATTGAATACTCCTGCGATTCTTGGACGATGACTTTATGTATCTACACTTTGGGCATCCCTCCCCGGACAGCAAGTGCCCCGGGGTTATTTCAAACTGACCATGTTCACAGCCGTTTTCGTCTTTCTCGTGACAAGTAACTGTTATTTTGGTTTTATTATTTACATAGACCGTATTTTCGAATGTATATGTGCTGCAATGAGGTAGTTTGCTTACTTTATCAACAAACTCCTCGGTTGTGTACTGGTATCTTCCACTGCACTTTTTGCAACCATCGCCACGATATATGTGATGATAAAAATCTTTGTAAAAGACACCATGCTCTGGGCAAATGATGGGGCATTTAGTTCTATTATTTACATATTCTTTTATAAGAGAATAGTCATATTTGAAGTTATGCACCTCGTTTGCCAATCTGATACATTCGGATAGTGTATTTTTCATTTTTTTCTTATAAATATCTTGTTGCGGACAAAAGTACCAAAAAACGATTTATTTTATGCCAGAATAAGTGCTCACTTCAGATATCATTTTTAAAAAATACAACCCAGCAAGGCAAGTTTTACTATACTGAATGTCATCGCGGTAATTTTTTATGAACACCTCGTAAAATTCTCGCCCTTCTTTTGTTGGCCTATTAAGAAACCATGATGGAACTCTGTCTATTTTACCATTCGCAAGTGCTTTGGCGTAAAAATGAGGATTTCTTGTATCCGCCGGAAGCCATTTTGCTTTTTTAAAAACCTCGTAATCGTTAAAATATTCAAGATGAGTTTCATTATTAACTTCTGATGGCTTAATTTTTTCCTTTTTATCATTAAAAAGGCTGTGGTCTTCAGTGACTTCTATCTTCATATCACCATCTGTGATTTCATAAATGTCCTTATCAGTTTTATGGCGGTAAATGTATGATGGGGTTACCCATCCACTTCGACAAAGGACTTGGTACGGTTTTGGCGAATAATCGTATTCACGGCCAAGCGCATCAGTTTCAATTTTATTCTCATCTATAAGTTCGCATATAGGTTTAATATCAATTGCTCCATTCTTTACATTGCGAACAAATACAGGAGTGTCTTCAGTGAACGAGTCGCCAACGATAGGCTTATAGCCAAGTCCCATAAAATGGCTTATCATTAAGCGAAGGCTTTGTCGGCCAGTACAGGTGATTCTCTCAGCACAGTTTTTGTCGCCAAGAGGGAAAAGGTTTTCTGCGCCAAAACTACCAAACGCTGAGTTTCCAAGGATTTTCAGAGGGTTCTGTAATCGGTCATTCTTCATCTCCTCATTTTCCCAGTGCTGGATTTCGGAGAGTAAAGATTTATCTTGTGTCTCTTTATACTCTTTTCGTTTGGCCTCGGCGTTTTTGGCACCTATTTTCTTTAGTTTCTTATATGTCTCTCGCTGTGTGAGAACATAGTTCAGCATGGCCGGGAGAACACCCTGAATATCAATTTTCGGGTCAATGTGCCAAGTAAGCATAATGGAGGGGTACAGAGAGTTGTAGTCAAGTTTGATGACTTTCTTAATGAACCCCGTGCGGCAAAGACGGGACAAACCCCCGGTAAATGCACCACCCTTTCCGAAAGCCGGAACAGCAAGGCCCTGCTCATAGGACCACGCAAGAATAATAAGTTTCCAAATGCCGGCGGTACCCATTGTACAGGCCCTTGCAAAACCAGTGGGAACAATTTTATTAATAAGGAAATTGGCTTGATTAAGTTGGAGTTCCACCTTGTCAGTTTCCCAAATATCATCAAGGAGGTACCGGTCAACGATGTAGGCACCTGTCTTTAACACATATCCCTCTTTAAGGGGATGTTTTTCATCAACAAGATACCAATCCCCGTTTTCATCGTTAAAGGCAAATGCGTCGCCCTCTGTCCTGAGAGTCGTAGTAATCTTGTCTCCGGGGATGTATACACGGTTCGGCTTGTTCAGTGAAAGATACTTGGTAACATACTTCAAGTCTGCTTTAAGCATACTACTATCACCGGCCTGTGCACGGCGGGCGGCGTGCAGACTATCGAGAACGATGTGCCCCGGGACGATTGTCTGATAATATGTTTCAACCTCACCGCCGAGTTTAAGTGTTGTCGGCTTCGGGTTCTTGTAAATAGGGCCGCCGAAAAGTTCTTTGGTAAACGCTTCGAAATCGCCACCAAGAATCTTATATCTTGCAATGACATGGTTCCAGTCGAAGTTCTCACTGTTGTGACCGGCAATGGTATCCGGGTCCTTTGTGTATATGATTCTGAGAAAATCTTCAATGCATTTTTTCTCGCTTGCGTCCAGTTCCTCTTTGGTATTTCCCTTGACAGTAAGAATCTTCTCGAAGCCCTTGTTAACCCTAATACCGATTTTAGTGATGCGGTGCTTGTCCTCGAGGCCCTCGGACTCAATATCCCAAAGAAGTCTGTGGATATCGTCATAAGTTTCATAACCCTGAAACAGTCTCGTGCCAGTAGCAATCATATACTGTTCCTGTGGGGAGACAGAAAGGAAAGGCCTGTCGTCACCCATGAACTGTTTATTGTCAGGGTCATCGTTATTGCCGCGGTCAGAAAACACCGGAGTCCCCGCATCTTTGAAAAACTTCAGAAATGTGGAGTATGACATTGGATGTGTGGCTCTGAAAATGAACTTGTAGCCATTGACCATTCGTTCCTCTTCAGTGCCATCATAGCCTTTTGTACGAAGTTTCTTTACCTCAATTCCGTATTTGTTGAGGAGTTGCTTAACCAGATGACGGTCACCGCCGCACATCTTGTCACAGATAGAATATTTTGCCCATACGAACGGATAGAAGTCGTCGTATTTTATGGCTTTTTCGTCTTTTTCTGTTCTGTATGTGATTTTGGCCTGTGTATCTCCGTATGTAATATCAACTGAGATTGCCCGTTTGAAGGGGTTGCGGCCGTTCAAGAATTTCTCAATTTCCTCAAAGGAAATGTTTGGCTTTTGCTCTATTTCTGCCATTTCTTTCAAAAAATTATATTTATAGTTATAGGATTAGAGCACACACTTGTGCATCATCTTTTCGTGACAAATATACAAAAATTATGAAGATTTTTTTAACCGAGGAGCAAATAAGAAAAATGCTCAACGAATCATTTTCGAGATACATATACCATTTTACAACATATGAGGTACTTTACAATATGCTAAAAATGGACGCGTTTATTCTGAGTAGTTCGTTAACAACACAAGTCGACAAAGAATTAAATAATGGCTATTCTTTTTACATGTCATTCACAAGGCAACACACAAACAAAGTTGGCTTCCCGGCGTGGAAAAACTATGTGGTATCCAGAAGTAATGGCCCAGAGAGTGACTTTATGAATGTTAGAATTACAGTAAACGGTGATTTGCTGGGCAGTACATATAAGGGCTCTCCGGTAAATTATCACCATAAAGCAATACGAACAAGCAATCAGCAAAAAGAGGTTGGGTCTGACCCGGCTGTGCTGGTTACAATAAGGCAATCAGAAGATAGACTTTTGTCCAACGAACCCATTGTTAAAGGGATTTCGCGTTTCATTGAAAGAATAGACATTCTGGCTCCGAAATCTGAAAACAACACCATAAAACAGAATACGGTAAACTCAATTTATAAAATATTAAGAATATCAAAGAATGAATATGCAAACAGAATTTTTGTCTATGATAACGAAAGGGATTTTAACATGCCTAAGTCAAGAAATTACATCAATGGCAAAATAATCTCTATGCTATCAGGCAATATTCTTAATTCAATTAACGATAAAAACATCATTAATAATGATATCGTAAAGCAAAATACCGTTACTAGCAGAGGGCATGACAGAATTAAACTTTTAAGTCAATATCAACTCGAATATATTGGCGCAACTGCCATAATGCTGGCAGAATTGACTAGAAACCCGGGGAATATAGAAAAATATATTGATTATATTTTTTCCACAAGACAAAAGTATGTCGGAAATACAAAGATAGCAAGGGAAAAAGGACAAGCCCTGCGGCTCGGAAAAAAACTTTTTAAAACGAACAACCCCATTGAAAGTTATCTGGGAAAATTTAAGTTTTTTTCCCAGTCATTTTCTGGCAGCACAAGAGACATGTATGCTCTTATGATGCATTTAATGAAACAAGTCGTAGATGCTTATGGATTTGGCTCAGTTCCGCAGTTACTCCGAGCCATTAATAGTGGAAAACTTAAACCAATGCACTTGAACCTTTAAAAAAAAGATGCCAGTACATTAATTCCTTTTTCAACCTTTCGTTGGAGTGTTCCGAACTTCTCTTCGTTTTCATCTAGACACTTACTATTTTTGTAGTAATTCAGAAATTCATTAAGTTCGAACAGTTTATTCAGTATTTCATCCACCTCTTTTGAAGCATTTTCGTAAACAATATCATCTTTTGTCATTTCTCTACCGTGAAGGTCGTTGAAATCTTTGTTTTCTTCCTCTGTTAGAGGTTCGGAATATCTAAGGAAATTGTTCATGGTATTTTGTTGTTTTAAAATTTTTCTTACTTCAGAATTCGTCTTATATGTTGTGGGTGTGAATCCAGTACTGTCTTCTTTCGGACCTAGTGTTCTTTCTATTTTTGTTTTTAGTTCATCTGGTATTAGAAAACCACCATCATCTTTTTTTTGTAGTCTATAGATGGAATTTGCTTCCTCTTCTGGTGTCATTTTTTGCAAGCTGTCGGAAGAAGAAAACGCTATATAAGCAAAATCAACCCCCGAACATAGGTTTGATTGTAAAAAACTCGGTACAAAGTTGTTCACTTGATTGGTTCTTTGATGAAACGGCTTGTCTGGAATGAGTTTTCTTTTGCCGGATATACTTCGTTCCACATTTCTTCTCATTGCCACGGACCTGTTCACGACCACCCATATAATGGATACTGTATATCCTAGGGGTTTAACCATACTGACAATTTCTTCAGCAAGGCTTTTTTCTCCTCTTTTTCCCGGCCGGCCACATATGTCAAATATGATGTTTCCCTTGTTCTTTGTTTGGTTTTTTAAGAAAAGTTCTTCTGATTTTTGTAACTTTTCCGCGGAAGCACGGTGTAAATCTTTGAAACTAGGAATTTTTTTCCCTTGCTGTTTCAAAAGGTTTTCGTAGTTTTGCCTAAATAAATCAATATCAAAAACCTTACCGCTTATTGGTAGTTTGTTTTTCAAAAGGTATGACTTACCGGAACCAGGTGCCCCCATCAAAATTATACATTGCCCGTAATTCGGAAAGTTACCATTATTGAATGAGATAGTCCTGATTTCATTTATGACTTCACCAACTATTTTATTCACTATGTTGTTGCTCATATGCAATAAATATAACTTTTGTATACAAAGATAATTAAAAACGCCAGAACATTTTTTGTTCTGGCGCAACAAGTGGAGCTGACGGGACTCGCTGAGTATTACTCTGGGCCATCTCATCATCTGTTCTAGATGCTGCTCGCTATAGGCTCACCGTAGTGTCCTTGGTCTCTGAACCTTCCACAATCTTCCTTGTGGCTTGGCTGCTGATTGCCTCTTCGGTTTCCAGCAATTCAAGCAGTTTTTAACATAATGTCCCCATTATGTGGGTCCGATATGCTGAACCCGTGTCCAAACATCTCATCCAATCGCTTTCTACACATTTATCCCAATGTTGTTTTTCGTAATCCCCCGGGAGATGGGCTTCCAAAGAGATTCTTAACCCGGTTCTACTTAGGCGGGATTTACGGATGTTACCCGCTTGCATCTGATTGTAATTGCACCCCTTAGCCACAACCATACAGAAAACTGTGAGGGATGTACGCCGAGCGGAACCTTGTTCTGCTCTGTCGCAGCCCGGAATCACCTAGTGATTAGGCAGCATAAGCGTAAGAGTAAGCGTAACGATTAGCAGTTACTTTTTTGGTGTTCTGGATTAACGGGACCACCACCTTCGCCCGATGTGCTTACGATGAAACGACAATGCTGTCAAAACCAAACAGCCCCATTATAACTATTTCAGTCTTTGAGAAATCCTCCCTCTAGTGAGGTCGTAAGGGGACATCTCAACTTTAACTTTATCGCCCTCAATTACTCGAATATTATTCATCCGCATTTTTCCAGAAAGGGTACACAGGATTTCAAGGCCGTTCTCCAGTTCAACCCTGAACATTGCATTGGGGAGTGATTCAATCACACTCCCCTGCGTTATAATAGCCTGTTGTTTACTCATCGATGAAACCAATGATTTTCTTGTTAGTCTCAGTCTCGTAAGAGTCCTCCTCATAGTTGTAAATATCTGCAAGTGAAAGTGCTTTATCCACAACTGTCTTCTCACCACGAATCTTCGTAAGAAGCGCGGAGGACTTATCCGCAGAAAGTTTAGTGAACTCGTACTTGGATATCAGTCGCCCTTTCCTGAGAAGTGCATCATCAATCTGGTCAACCTCAGCATTGAATGTACAGATGAACTTCACACCAAGAGACTTGAGGAGTCCGTCGGCAAGGTTAAGAAGAAGGTTCACTGGTGAGTTGCTGTTGAAATCATTTCTCGACTTGAGGGCATCCTCACAGTCTTCAAGAATAAGGATGCTGTCCTTGAACCTTGCAAGGAAAGAAGTGAACGAAGGCTGGCCAAGAAGCGGAACCAACGACGACGGAAAATAAATGAACTGTTTATCAGGGTGTGTCTTCACAAGATTAGAGATGTAAGTACTCTTACCAGTTCCCTTCTCGCCGTGAAGGATAATGATGCCACTCTTCTTTTTTGCGGAAATAAATTCCTCGATTTTTTCAGCCTCTCTCTTGAAGTTGTCATTGTACTGTTCATCTATATTGAAATCCTCAACAGTATCAATTTCAAAATCAATGAGGTCAAAACCTGTCTGAGTTGAAATAATGAGTTTCACATTGTTGAGTTTCTGTTTCGGGAGAACATAATATTTCTTCACAATCTCCTCAATCTCTTCAAGAGCCTCTTCATCGCCGTCTCCATAAAGAATGTAAGATTCACTCACACTGTCCTCGAAGCGGGCGAATATGTTCTTATCCTCGATGATGATTGAGAAACCGAGTTTAATCTCCCCGTCGGTGAGGTTGCAGTTGCGGTAGACAACCGTGTAGTATTTACTGTCCTTATAATGTTCTTTCAACGCTTTAAGGAGACCGGTCGTGTCAAAGTGAGAATCCGCATCTTCCCTCAACTGTGTAAACATATCACAATATGGGAAATATCTGTTCTTGCAGAAAAACAAGTTCTGAAGTGAAAGACCATCCACCTTTGAATAGACATCGTCAAACTTAGCATCAAGGCTCATATTATGAAGGATTGCCTTGGCTGCGATTTCTTCGTTTTTTACCATAAATTTTTTTGACTAAAATAAACTTCGTTGCAAATATACAATTTTTTTCTCAAACAAAAACAATACTAAACTTTTCCCATTTGGTATATGTTGAAAATTTCCGAGTAGGTGATAAAGTCATTCATATCTTCAAAATCGTTGTCCCCTTCATAGAAAGCATTCCTGTCATTCATCACGGTTGAACCGAGGAATGGCTTAACGAAATATTCCGGTTCTTCTTTGTCTTCTTCTTCCCGGGGCAGTACTTCCATAAAGTATATTGTATCGGGATACATTTTTTTACCAAAGTACTTTTTCATATTATACAGGCTTTATTGTATAATTAGGTTGCCGTTTTCAGTTGTAAGGTTTATTTCAATGTTTTTATCACTGCTCTCAAGGATAATATCCGTAACCGGGTTTACTATATCTTCTTGTATTACTCGTATGATAGGCCTTGCTCCGAATTCTTTTTCAGGCTCAATCCTCTTAAGGAAATATTCCACCACACCATTGTCGTAAGACAAGCCATAGCCGGCATCGGATATTTTCTTTTTCGTCTTTTCAAGTTCAATCCGGATAATGCTCCTGAGATTGTCTTCTGTCAGAGAATTGAAGTAAATGATTTCATCAATCCTGTTCAGGAACTCCGGGGTGAACTTACTTTTCAGTTCCCTATCGAGGATGGCCTTGGTTTTTTCTTGAATGTCGTCATCGATAAAGCCGAAACTTTTGCTGTTTTCCTGAGCTTCTCTCGCACCTACATTAGAAGTGAAGATAAGAATAAGGTTCTTACAGTCAATTTTCTTGCCGAAATTGTCTGTCACCCGCCCTTCGTCCATAATCTGGAGGAATATGTTGTAAATTTCCGGGTCAGCCTTTTCAATCTCATCGCAAAGGAGAACGGCATATTTGTTTTTCTTGATTGCCTCAGTAAGGAGACCGCCGTTCTCATAGCCAACATAACCCGCACCGGCACCGATAAGTTTATTGACAGCGGTTTTATCCGCGTACTCCGACATATCGAACCTGATAAGGTATTTTTCATCGCCGAACACCTCTTTTGCTATTGTTTTTGCGAGAAGAGTTTTACCAATACCAGTCTTACCAAGTTCAAGAAATGTAACCGGCTTGTTGGGAGTTCCGAGGCCTACGCGGTTTCTTTTTATTGCCCGGCATATAGAGTCCACCGCCTCGTCTTGGCCCACAACTATTTTCTTAATCTTTTCATTGATGTTTGTAAGGCTCTTTTTCTCATCACTTGAAAGTTTGCTGACTGGTATTCCGGTTTTTTCGGAAATTATATGATGAACATCGTCCAGTGTAATTTCTTTCGTATTTTGTGATTGATGGTATTTTTCCTTTGCATCGAGCAATTCTGATGTATAGTCGTTAATTTCTTTGTTAATCTCTCTCAGTCTCTCCAAATCATCGTCCTCAATGGCGGACTGTTTTTCTGCCTCAAGTGCCTTAATCATAGCGGTGAGGTCGCCGATTATTTTTGGTTCAATCATACCCACTCTGATTGATGACCCGACTTCGTCAAGTATGTCAATGGCAGAATCCGGGAGCAGACGCTCACTGATGTATTTATCTGAAAGTTTTACAATTTCTTCCACAACATCGGCAGGATATTTCACATTGTGATACTTCTCGTAGTAGTCTTTTGTCGAGGAAATTATCTCAATGGTCTCCTCGATTGTGGCCGGGGAAATATTGAGTTTCTGGAACTTGCGGTCGAAACTGTTGTTTGTTTCAATGGCCGAGTGGTAATTTTTGTATGTCGTAGTTCCGATTATCTGGATTTCATTCTCACTTAATGCTTGGTTGAAAACTGCAGACATATCAACATCGGATTTTCCGGAAGACATAATCATATTGATGTCATCTATGAAAAGGATGTTGTTTTTGTTTTTCTTGAACTCCTTGATTAGTTTCTTCAGTCTCTCTTCCAGCATACCCCTCATCGATGTTCCCGCAATGAGTGCGGTTACATCCAGCGAGTAAAAGTGCTTTGACTGTATTGACTCCGGGGCATTTCCGTTGACAATTTCTTGCACAAGGCCTTTGATAATGGCTGTCTTGCCCACACCTCCATCACCAAGAATAAGGACATTGTTCTTATTTCTTCTCCCCAGAACACGATAAATCTGTGCAAGTTCACTTTTTCGTCCGATTAGACGGTCATATTTCCCCTCTTCAGCCTCACGGTTCATGTCCGCGCAGTATGCCAATATAAGGGAACCTCCCTGCCGGCTCGTTTCCTTTGGGGGCTCCATTGGAAAAAGTATCTGTTTCATTTCACTCGGGTCGAAGTGTATTGGAATCTGTATCGGCCCGGAGTCAAGCATCATTGTGCTCTGCAGAGGTGCCCCGATGGTGGAAGAATCGCTGTTTTGCGGGAGGTTAATCTGACTTTTTGCAAGAAACTCCTTATACCCCATTCCAATGGTGCTGGAAAACACATACTCAATGTTTTTGTCATTTTTGAGGATTGACAGGAAAAGCAGTGTGGATGTGATTGATTCTTCTCCAAGGGTTTTCCTTATTTTTTCCGCATCGTCGAGAACTACCGAAAAGTCCTTGCTGAGTTTGAATGAGGCGTTTGGGCGTAGCGACAGCATCTCCTTGAGGGAGATTTCCCGGATGAAGTAATTCTCAATTGATGACAATGATGTTGAACTTGCGGTATTTTTAAGGATTGAGAAGGCTTTACAGTTGCGAGAGTTCAACATAGCCACAATAAAATATGGCGTTGTAATAGCAACCGAAGGGTGCTCCTCCAATATGACTGTCGTTATGAATTCAAAAACAGATTTTAACTCGGCCGAACAGTTCTTGTCTTTAAGTTGTTCTATCTCCACTATCCTTTACTTTTTGCTGTTATTTTCGTATTTTCTTTACAAATATACAAATAATCCGGCAAAAAGAAAAGATATGGCTATTGTTAAGAAAAAATATGATGTCACGACTCACACCGATAAAGTGTTATATGAATCGTCCAATGTAATATATTCTTCATTTATTGAAAATCCGACAGACAATACCGGTGATTTGTTTGTGGTCTTCAAAGAAGGAAAACAGTATAAATATGAAAATGTTTCTTATCAGGACTATCTTATGTTCAAGCACGGAGGCCTTGAAGGGTCGTCCGGAAAAGCCCTCAATAGTTTCATAATCAAGAAGTACGCCGCAGAAAAAATTGAAGACGCTGATGTGAATAAGATACTGGAGGAGATGAACAAACCGGATAGCAAGGAAGTAACTTACTTTATTCACGGACCGCGTGGAAGTGTAGACAATGAAATTTTCGAGAAATACTATATCCCAACCCTCACATATATAGTGGACAGTGTACCGGACTCAAGATTTGTTTTCAGTGCATTTGAGACCGGTTATGTCCAGAAGTCTGTTGAATATCTGCTTGGTATTGGAGTGACAGCGGATAGAATTAAAGGGTATATTCTTGAGTCGATGGATGTTCCGACATATTACTATCAAAATGTCCCTAACATTGAAACGCTTTCGACCGTACAATATCCAAATGAAAGTGCCCTTGGTGATTTCCTAATCTCCTGTTCTTCCGGTGATGTGGGGTTTGTTTCTGAACAGGAATTGAAACATATACGAAATATTTCAGAAAGTGCTTATGCAATTCTTTCAAGGTACTTTTAAACCAAACCGCAGGTTAAAAACTGCGGTTTATTTATATTTATAAAATATAGAACGAGAAATATCATGGACGAGGTAACTTCTTTTTTATCACAAACATATTATGAAAGTCCTTACTGGGGCGGTTGCTGCTGTTGCTGCGCAACAAATACTAATAAGTCTAAAGCACCAAAAACTAACGACTCGGATGTGTGCCTGAATGAAGAAAAACCTAAATCAAAGGGTTGCGTTTGTGGTAAGAATGTCGAGGGGACTCCGGGGGAAGTGTGTTACACTTGTTATAATGACAGTGCCTGTAACTAATGAAAAGAACCATTTACATAACAGAAAAACAAGCCAAAAAGATGGGCCTTCCAAAGAAGGTCCGTCAAAACCTTATACCCTATGGTGACGGAGAAGAAATCGCCGGAAGTTACCAACTCTCTTCGTCTGAAGGTGACCTTGGGTATGCACATGTGGTCGGTGGAGATGCTGGCGCAATTTGTGAGAGCAAAAGCCCTATTGAAGTATATTACCGTGGCTATAATAAGAAATACGGCCCTTGGAGAGACCACCTTTTCTGGCTCACCGACAACCCGTCTTATGCCAAGGAGTACGGTGACACAGTTGCGGAGGTTTTACTCGATACAAGGCGTTTGAAAGACCGTGATTTTGAATGGTACGATGATTTTGACTATTATGATGGACCATCTGAGCAAAAGGCATCTGAACTTTTGAGGGATGGTGTAAATTATTATTCATTCTCCACATACGAATTAGATAGTGAAATACTTTGCCTTTGGGATAAGAATGCTATTGTCGGATTCCGTGAACTGTCTCAGAAAGAGTATGACGAAATACCTTCTTATGACGATATAGATGAGTCTTTGTTCAGGAGTAGTAACCTCATTACCGAGGGATTGGACCCGAACTTCGACCTTATGCCTTATATAAACTCCTACAACGATTTCCTTGTAAGAGAAGGCCTGCCGGTAAAACCATTCCCAGAACTACATCTTGATAATACGGACCAGCGTGATATTATGATTCGCACCGGCTTTTATCGTCCGGACGAAAAATCTATAACACTCTTTGTCAAAGATAGGCATCCAAAAGATATCTTAAGGTCTTACGCCCACGAGATGTGTCATCACATCCAAAATATGGAAGACCCCGACAGGGATTGGGGGTCAGGAAAAGACCTTTCAGAAGATGATGTCCTAACTGAAATTGAATCCGATGCATATAAAAGAGGCAATATTCTCTTCAGGAAATGGACTGAGGAATTGAAGAAACATCCAGACAACAGGCTGAACGAGGGAATAAATTGGAAAGAGCGGCTTAAAAAACTTATGAAACGCCGCGACCCGGATGGAATTGAAAGACTTAAAGAATCGGTTTCCAATAATCTTGAAACATGGTACAGGGGATACAAGGCATCTTATGGTTCGGACAGAACGCACCTCCTTTGGTTGACAAGTGATATCTCTTATGCCAGAGCATATGGCAACAGAGTCGAAGAGGTGGTTGTTGATATGGATAAATTAAACCCAGGCTCATTATATGATATTGACAGTGTTGTTGGGTATGAGTTTGATTACTATGACGGGATAGATGAAGAAGATGCCGCGAAAGCAATGCAGGAAGGAATTGGTGGCTATGAATTCGAAGTGGCTGAGGATGCTGGCTATTCTTGCCTTTGCTTGTGGGATAAGTCAGCAATTGTTTCAAGAAGAGAATTGTCAAAAGAAGAGTTTACTGAAATTGAAGCCATTGAGGGGTATGATAGTCCGGAATATGATGATGTTATCTATGAGGCAACGGAATCTGATGTGGACCTCACATCTTTTAAAATCAAAGACGAACTCAACCCCAAAATATGGAAAGATGGCGGTAAAAAAATCCGTCCCGAAGTCCGGCTGAAACTTATGGATATTGCAGACGAATTCTATGATTTCCTCAAGATATCTTGGGTCAAAGTCAAGGATATTATTGTTGTTGGCTCGATTGCAAATTACAACTGGTCCAAATTTTCCGACATAGACCTTCATATTGTAATAGATTATAATGATATCGATAAACGAAAAAATTTTGTTGAGGAATACCTCACTTCTAAGAAAAAAGAGTGGAACTCCGGGCACCCGGGTATTAAAATTTATGGATATCAAGTCGAACTTTATGCACAGGACGAGAAAAAAGACGCTGCATCTTCCGCTGTTTATTCTATAAAGGATGACAAGTGGGTAAAAGAGCCGGTTAAAGGTGAGTTCAAAAAAAAGGACATTAATTCAAACCTCGTAAAACGCAAGGCCGCTGATATAATGACGGACATCGAAAAAGCGGAAGATGAATATAAGTCTGGTGGAGAAAAGTCTGTTTTCAAGAAAATGGATACATTACTCGGAAATGTGAGTAAATCAAGAAGGGAGAGTCTAGCAAGCACCAAGGATGAACTCAATATTGATAACATAGTTTTCAAAGTATTGAGGAGGAATGGATATTTAGACAAAGCCTTCAATCTCAAAGACCGTGCGTTTGACAAAATACACTCTCTGGGATAGTATTTTAATCCAAAAGAACTATTTATAAAGAAAAATAACCAATTGTTATGTCAAATTATTACGATAACCAATTGTCTCATATGACACACCTTATGTTCTTCGGTGAATCCAAAGAAAATAAGGATAAGAAAAATATTGTTATTGAGAACAAGAAATATGGTGCTGATGGCAATGTTTACGGCATTGTTAAAGAAGGTACCAAATACTATGTCAAAACTACAACAAAGGACAAAGAAAACATTCTTGAATCCTTTGATTATATCGGCGGTTTCAATAACAGGAAAGATTACGAATATTCCAGTTACGCCGATGCTGTCAAGGATATGAATATGAAACTCATGTCTCTTAATGAAGACTATGGTAAAAGAGTCCCAGTGAATGAGGCTAAGAAAAACAATTTTGACTTCATGGATGAAAGTATGTCTGAAATGAAGGAAGATATTGCCCGTTATCGTCAAATCATGGAAAATATTGGCCAGATTTATGTTAACAAGAAGTCTGGCATTGGCGATAGGAATATTGGTGTTCCGGAGGCCCCAAAAACCACTGATTTCAAACCAGAAATCGGCGGCCCGTTCGAAGATAAGGCCAAATATGAGGCAAATCGTGACAACAAAGAGAATGCTAAGAATTTCAAAGGTCAAGGCGGTCCTTTTGAAAAGGATAGTTCCGTTAGTGACTCCGAACTTGAGTCAGACAAAGCCCCTAAAGATATTGCCACAGACGATAAACTTGGTCAGCCTTATACTGATGCTGCACAGTATGTTCCTGACAACAGTGTTGCTGCCCAGCACCCAAAAGGCGGTGAGGTTGTAAGGGTTAATGAATCTTTTGAAGAAGAAAATCCTGATATTGAAAGTGATGAATTTGGCCAATTAAGTCCCGAGAGTGACGCCCTTTCAAACGATGAAATTCTTTCAAAACTTGATGATACCGACGAAGACGGTGAAACACCAGACTATGGGAATGATTTTTGGAATGAAATGGACCCCGAGTATCGTCGTCAACACGATGTAGATGGCGAAGGCAATGAGATTGCTGGCATTGATGATATGAGTGGCGTTGACCGCAACGACATTGTTGACAGTGCTGTTAATGAGGCAGTGGAGAAAGTGCTCCATAGAAAAAATCTTGATGTGATTGCTGAGTCCGTTGCTAAAAGCCTTCTAAAAGAAGATGGTTTTGACGCTGGCACCAACAAGGGCGAAGAGGGTGACAGATACTTCAAACACGATTCTGATTTTAGATTCAAGGGTCCAGATTACAGTTCTTCAAAAAATAAAAAGGCTATAGATAACTCATTATCCAATTATATGGCCGGTGAGGGTAATAGAAAACCAAACCTTCATAAAAATAAAGAAACGGGAGAAGCAGAACTTTATGACGAAAGCCCCAACGCTCCAAAATTTGTAAATCCGTTTAGAAAAGAACTTGATAAAAATAGTCCAAATTACGGCGAAAACAAATATGGGTTGAACATGAATGATGACCCTAACGATGATGATACGGATTTCGAAAAGAGACATGGGGCCTGGGAAAACACTACAGATGTAAGACGAAAATTTTCCAATTATTTTTTATTGAACGGCCTTAAGGACCTTATTGATGCTGGGGCCGACCCCAAAAAAATGGTGGCGTTGGGTGATAAAATATCCAAGAGTTTTGAGCATGGCGTGTATGTTCTTCAAAGAGCCAAAAATGCGGCCGCACAAGACCTTGGCATTAGCCCTAGAATGATTGAGAACTTCCTTTCCTCAAATTTCAAATTTGGGCAAGAATCTATTTCCGATGAAGATGATAAGAAACAAGTGTACACAGATTCTTTGAACAAATTCGGTTATCGTGATGCTAAAGTCTCTCAAAACTGCTTCATTCTTCCGGATGGAGAACTCCCCTTGAATCAGGAAAGCAAAGCATATTGTGAGGACCTAATGAATGGTCAAGTAGTTATTGGTCCTAGTTTAAAGGCCGTTGGTTATACAAATAGTGACGGTTCAGACCTCTCAACTGAAGACCTCAGGTCTTTTGTTGATGATTGTATGAAATGGGACAGCGAGTGGACAGAGGTGCTTGATACAGAAGAGGAGACGATGAAGTCAGTAATTGAATATATTAACTCAATTAAGGCTAACGATTCATATAGTGCTACTGATAGTACTAACATGCGTACCGCCATTTCTCAATGGTATAACATTATTGAACAGTTTGGTGCCTTGCAATCCCTTGTGATTATTCCTATGGAAGTACTTAATCGCAGGGAGGATGCAGAAGACCTTGTTAAATATGGAAAATTCAAGAGGAACCCGGAAGCACTGAGAACTGTCGGCCGTAGTGATGTGAGTAGCTCTGTTCCAGCAAGGGCTGGCCTTAGCGAAGAGACAACAGTTCTTCACGATTTCGGTAAACACCCGGGATACAGAAAGAAACCTATGGTTCATCCAGAAAATGTGGAAGACGCCCCCAACGGTGCAAAGGACTGGAACGACGATTCCACTAAAAGTTCAGAACCATTTGGAAAGCAGATTGGCTCCAGTAGCCCCTATGATGAAATTGTGAAAAATGCTGTAAAAGCCGTAATCACTGTTTTAAAAGAAAATCAAAATAAAAAGTAATACAACCTTTGTCATGTTGAAGGAAGAAGTTACAAAACTCAACGATTTCGGTAAACACCCCGGATATAGGAAGAAGCCTATGAATCTTCCTGATAACAACGAGGTCGCCCCAAACGGTGCACGCGATTGGAATGATGACTCAGCCAAGAGTTCAGAACCGTTTGGAAAACAGATTGGCTCCAGTGCCCCGTACGATGAAAAGGTTGTTAACATACTTGTTGACGCTGTATTCAACGAACTCAAACGCAGTAATGTGATTAAGGAAGCTGTTGATGAAAAAAATTTTCTGAGGGTCCCACAGCAGGAACCAGCAGCGCCGGCCGCTCTTCCTGAAATGCCGGAGATGAATGCTGATGCAAATGGTGTGGCTGATGCTGGTATGATGCCTGACGACCCCGCATTGCAGGGCGGCCCCGAAAGTGGCGAAGAGAATCCTTATGGTGCTGATTTTGATGCTGGTGTTGAGGCAGATGAAGATACTGACCCGGAAAAGTATATTCAGCAATTAACCGGTAAACTTACACAGGTTCTTCGCGACTTCGATGAGCAGAACCAAGGAAATTCTGACCTTGACAAATATGTTCTTGGGATGGTGATTAAACAGTGTGTTAAAAGCCTCGATGATGAGGGGAGAAAAGACATCATCAAAAAAATCAAGGAGACACCACAAGGCGAGGAAGTCGACATAGATTCTCCATCTGAGCCTGAGTCAAATGAACCGGTTGGTGATACTCCTGATAATGAGGAAATGCCACCAATGAATGAAGTTAGGAAAATTAAGATGAGTAAAAAACAGTTTATGAAACTTTTTGAAAATCTTAATGATGATGAAAAACCTTCTTCTGAGAGAATTGAAAGCAAAATTTCAAAACAGGCAAAAATAAATAACAGAACCAAACCATTTACAGCACCTTCTTTCAAATAAAAAGAAAAAAAGGCATATTTATAATTAAAAATAAGAAAAAGTAAACACGATATATTATGAGTGATATGTTAACCAAAATGCCGTTGCAGTATGAGCCTAAAAGAAAAAATAGGTTTATACTCCGTTTTCCTTCCGACCTCGGCATTAATGAATGGACCGTGGTGAGTGCTTCAAGGCCTCAAATACAGCAAAATGTTACTGAAATCCAGTTCCTTAACACCTCTACTTATGTAGTTGGTCGTTATACTTGGCAGACCATTCAGGTAACACTTCGTGACCCAATCGGTCCAAGCTCAGCACAAGCTGTTATGGAGTGGGTTCGTCTTCATTCCGAATCAATCACTGGTCGTCAGGGATATGCCGCGGGATACAAAAGAGATGTTGAACTCGAAATGCTTGACCCTACCGGCGTAGTGTGCGAGAAATGGATTTTGAAGAACACATTTCTAAGTGATGTCAACTATGGCAATTTAAGTTATACTGATGATGCTCTCGCTGATATTACTATGACACTTCGTCCTGACTATTGTGTATTAGCATATTAGTATTTAATCACTTACATGTGCAGTTTGGTGGCTAAGACTCTTAGCCACCATTTTTTTTCGGAATTATCCCTTTATCTGTTGTGAATAAGTCATAAAGAAAGCCGTAGGTGAAAAATCTACGGCTTAAATTGTATCAACATATTGTGTTATTGTATCTGTGTTTCTTGATAGAATTGCATTGAATATACCCTGCACTTTGCTTATGCAATCAATCAGCGTTGTAGCATATTCGTCTGACTTCGTATCAATACCTTCTTCGTAGAACTTATTGTGAACGGTAAGGTTGATTGCATTTGGTATTGAGAAGTCATTTTCTTCCCAAACCTCATTAAAAACTTTTTGCCTCTTCTCAGGTGCATCATTTCCTTTGATGGAATGCCTTGCAGCAGTTGAAAGATGTCCCCTCAATTCTCCTTTCCAATGCTCTTTTGATAATGGTTCGCCTGTAATTGTACAATAGTGAACCAAGCACCAATTTATAAGAATTTGAGGTAATTCATTGTTGATTTTTTCCTTATAAACACCCCTTGGATATGGCATTTCCATAATCAGATGTTTTCCCCTTGCTTCCAACGCCTGCTCCACAGATTCCCGAATCATTTCCCTTAATTGAGATTCGGAGAGTTTTATCACTTCTTTCTTTGCCATATTCGTACTTAAGTTTTATCAAATATACTAAAAATATTTGAGAATTACAAAGTTAAAAGGCAAAATCACCATTAAGGTAAGAGTCTGGATGAATCGGATTTTCATAAGGTTTATCATATTCATCTTTAAATTGATTAGCAAGTTCTATTAGTCCAACCTTCATCTTCTGAAAAGGCTCACAATATTTGTTCCCTGATTGGTAAAGAATACCTACGGCATCAGCCAATGAGTTGATTGAGTCCTTAATTTTTCCCATAGCCGATGAATAATCAAAAACCTCTTCAGATTCCTTCAAGTTTTTATTGTTAGGGTTTTTTCCACCTTTGTATATGTAGTCCATTGTTTCCCTATACTTGCTGGCATCGTCCATATCTTTAAACCATTGTTGCATGGGGTCCTTCTTATCTCGTTTAGGGTGATATTCTTTCAAAACTTTTTTCACGCTCTCTGTAATCATGTTTCGGAGTTGCGTTTCATTCAATTTGATTACATTCTTCTCCATATATTCAATCTATTTATAAAGTCTTATTTAATTATAAATAGTTTGAAAACCAGTAAACTACGCAGCAATTGAAAGTTTTACGAGACTTTCGAAACCTTCTTCCACTTTTCTGTGATTCATACGGAAACAGAATTCATCCATATATGTCTGCATGTGCTTGACTGATACATGATGATAGATACCATATACACCCCTTTTCACGATTGCCCAAAAGGATTCAATACCATTGGTATGCTTTCCGTCACCCTTGGAAAATTCAACATCGTGGTTCACCATGATACGAATGAAATTCTTCGTGTTCTCAGCACGTCCTTCGTTAATGACATTGTAGCCACTGTACTGGTCTGTCATAACCGTAGTACCTTCCTTACAGGCATCATTCAGTACCTTTAACAATTGTTTACCTGACAGTTTAGTCCCATCTGAATTCTTGGTGGCAACCACACAATGCACCCTGCCACTACTTCTTTCCTTAACACCGATAACAGGTGTTTTGGAAGACGAACCACGCCCACGCTTGTTAAATTTCTCATTGGTTTCCCTCTCATTGTGAATATTTTCCTTACGAGGTTTACCACCAACATAAGTTTCATCAACTTCCACAATGGCTTCAAAAGTATTCTTATACTCTTCCTTACCCATGCACTCACGGATAAGGTGAAGCATTCTCCAAGCACCCTTATAGGAAACCATACCAAGTTCCCTTTGCAACTGACAAGCGGAAATACCCTTCTTTGCAACCATAACGAGATTGATTGCATACAGCCACATGCGAATGTCAAGGTGGGTATTTTCAAAGATAGTTCCTGTCAGCACAGAGAAATGGGATTTGCAGTTATTGCAGTACAAATCCTTTCCGTCATGGGAGTTGTCTCTATAGATGTTATGAACACACCCACAGAACGGGCATACATAAGTGCCGTTATACTTAACACGGATAATGAAGTCAATGGCAGACTTCTTGGTGGGGAAACGCTTGTTGAAATCAAAAATAGTCATAGTCTAAGTCCTTCTAACCTAAATCTATGACTATATACCCTAAAAGTCCAGGATTCTTACAACATAAAAAGGGATAATTCCGATTATTTTTATGTCATCAACGGAAAAAGATATAACCGTTTCGGATTCAGAAAAGATGTTCTGGTTAGGAAATACGGATGCCCGCCGGAGATGACAGAGAAGTCCTTCTGCGAATCAAAAGGATGGTATCGAATATACGATTGTGGGTGCCTTGTTTATAAGTGGGAAAAACCAATTGAAAGCGAGTAGAAATACCCGCTTTTTCTTTTGCCCAACTATTTATAGTTGTAATAATCGCAGGAGAAAATCTCACGGCTTTATCTGTTGGAATAAACCCTGTGGAGAAACTTCGTCGGGACATCGACGAATTGGCGAGCGACGGTAAGCCCAATGACCGCGTGGTCAGCGGCGGGTGCGTTTGAAGCCAAGAATCTCACGGATTCATCCGTGGGAGTATGCCAAAGTTGATAAATTGCAATGTTTTATGATTAATTATTTACCGGGAATGCTTGAGGTACCCATCATTGAGGGACAGTCTGAGGATTTTTGCAACCAAGATGACAGGTATTATCATTTCGGTTTGTGGACCGACTTCTGTGATATATCCATTAACCAGATGAAGCAGTACAACACCTTTCCGAATGCACCTAAAGATGACGGATATCCATACGACCCGTCCGAAGGTACTGACATTATTGCTTATCATGTCAGTGGCACAAGCATTGTGTTCGAATCACCGGAAAAGGTTGAATCCACGCTCACATTCACTATAAACTACGATTATACGGACAAAAACGGTAATATCCAGCACGCTACTATCACAACTAAAATGCCTAAGTGGGGAACTGAGGCTGAGGCAACAATTGTGCTTCCGGATGGAATTACCAAATACGACATTACCAAAGTTGAAGTTTCACCAGAGAGAGATGCTTGGTATTATTATGTCCTTAAAAGAAGAAAACCGGATGTTGATATTGACAAGGCATTTAGATTTGGCCTTATCTCGCATCTTGCCAGTGATGTGGATATTATGTCTGATGAATATCTCGAAAAAATGGTGGAGGGTGATTTCTATACCGGTTCGACAATGACAATGCAGATTTCCATTGGGAATACTAATAATGTTACAAATGATATCGACCGTGATGTGGAGTTCAAGACATATGAAGAACTTGTACCGGTGGATGGTTTAAACAACCTGCCAGATTCAGAAGCGGACGAGGCTATCATTAATAATGCTGTCGACATTATATTTGCCGTCGACACTGATATTGAAAAATGGTCGATTAAAGACGAGTTTGGTAATGACATTGAGACCCCCGAACACATGTTCGAGGAAATTGGGCAATATATTTATGACGGTGAGACATATCGTATGTTAAGATACCAGAATCCGGAAGTCCTGTCGCTTGCATACGACCCCGCATATACTGGTATAACCAGAAGATTTTTAATAACATTCACAATACGATAATAGATGTCAACTATTAGTACGCTTAATCAGATAAATTACAGTGGGAAAGGTAACCTTGACCCTAAAATAAATGCTGTAGACACCTTGGATGAACTTTATGAAGTAATTCCGAGGAAAGAACGCCGTATAGGGATGACCGTGACTGTACTCAACGCTGATGGTGACTTTGAACCGCATGATTATTGGTTAATAGGTGGCACATCCGATTCCAACTGGGCAAGAAAAGACACAAATAGTTATATTGGCGGAAATGACATTGAGGTTTAAAACTCAACTGATATTTATAGGAAATAATAAACAAAAGAAATAAAGAAAAATTATGGCAAAAGTACTTTTTAAAGGTTTTATGCAGGTGACTGCTGATGTGTTCAACGGAAAAACCGAGGCTGAGAAAAAACAGTATCTCTGGCTTGTAAGACCAAATGGTGCAACTGATGGAACTAAGGGTGACCTCTATTTCGGAACCCGTCACTACGGTCATGTTGATGAGGCTGAACTTGATGCTCTTAAACAGATTCTCACTTCCGTAGGCCTCAACCCCACGACTGGTGAATATGTTCCTTATGGTAGTGGCGTATATACATCTGGAGCCACAACTGTCCTTGATGCGACATCCAAACTTGATGACGCTGTCAAAGCAAATAAAGTTTATGAGGCTAATGGTATCACCGTTACCAACAATGCAACCGGTACAACTGTTGCTGTAAAGGTAAAAGATGGTGATAGTGTTCTTGCTACTGATGCAAGCGGCCTTTCTGCTACCCTCCAGCTTGTTAAAATTGACCAACCCGCTGCTGAGTTTGCCTCACAGTACAAACTCGTGGGCAAAGATGGTGTAACTGCACTTGGTACCACTATTGATATTGTTAAGGACCAGTTCCTTAAGAAAGTTGCTTATGTGGAAGAAATGACTGATGCAATAATTGCTGAATATCATCTTCCTGGTACTGTTGGGGATTACACAAAGAATCCATACCTCTGCTTCCTTTGGGAACTCGACACAGACCCCTCAACAGCTGGTGACCAGGTTGGTACTGCAATTCCTCTCGGTGAAATTTTCGAAGATTTCACACTTGTTTTCAAACTTAATGGTGAACAATTCATTAAGAATACCCAGACTAATGAGTATGAACTTACCATTGATGCAACTGAGATTGACACAGTCGCTGCCATCACCCCTGACAATACAGTGGAACCAGGCACAGCAGTTACTGCCGGTGTAAGTATTGAAGATGCTCTCAAGGCTGTTTACAGCGGTTCACTTCTTTACATCGACGGTAATGATGTAGAAAACTAATAACATTTGATTTTTAGGGAGAGTTATGGGAATTTTTGATGCTTTCAAGAAAAAAGACGCCGCCGCCGAACAGGCGACGGCAACTCCCCTTGTCTCCCCAGACGAATTGGATATTGAAGGGAATGATGTTGAGTCGACCGGGATTACTATGGACGAACTCGAAAACCTTGTTTCAAAAGTACTCAAGTCGAACAATACAAATATCAGACTCGGTGCCGGTTCAGATTCCGGTTCAACATCTAACAAAGTTTTATTCAAAGGAATCAAACAGTTATTAGCGGATGATTTCGAATCACTGAAAGAAGACGACCCCGATACCCTGAAGGGCTATCTCAATTTGGTCAGGGATAGTTCCACATCCGAAAGGGGAGTTATCTATTTTGGCACGAGACGGTATGGGCTCGAAGAAAGTGACTTTGCGGTCATTGATTGCGGGACATACTAGTACCATTTCAAAAAGAAAAGGAAACGCATCTGGGAACAGGTGTGTTTTTTTTTTAATTATTATCAGTTATTCAAATTGAAATCTAATTGCGGGAATTTTCCTGTGGCTTTCTATTTGTTTACTGTGGGCAAAAGGGGTGGTCTCGACTATTTATATATAAACTGTGATTATATATGAAATACTTGACCAAATTCGGTACTCAAAACGAATATGTTTCTTTTGCAAACAGCGATGCATACGAAACACCCAATGTAAGCCTTGTGGGGGAGGGTACTGTAAAGTACAATGACTATAGTAAGATGCCACTTACAATTAAAGCATTGGAAAGTGGTGTTTTTGGGCTTGTTTCGGACTATTATGAAGGATTTCTCGAAGTTGACCTCTGGTATTCAAAGAACGGTGGCGAAAGAATAACCATTACTTCTGCTGACACCGTTAGTGTCAATGCAGGTGATATTTTGGAATTGTATGGAAACAACACCCGTTTCTACAATGATGATGACAGTGAGTTGGGCACATACTTTTCTATAGGTTTTGAGTGCAATATATATGGCAATCTAATGTCCATCTTCAACGGGGATGGCTTCAAGACCAATTCGGAATTTACGCCGGAATATAATAAACAATGTTATGGTCTATTTAGGGAAAGCAAAGTAGTTGATGCTTCTAAATTGATATTACCCGCAACCACGCTTGCGGGCTCTTGCTATCAGTATATGTTCAATGGTTGCACCTCCCTGATATCAGCGCCGGCGGCACTTCCAGCAACCACGCTTGCACCGGATTGCTATTCCAGTATGTTCCAAGATTGTATCTCCCTGACCTCCGCACCGGCACTCCCTGCAACGACGCTTGTGAGTAATTGCTATGAGAATATGTTCGCTGGTTGCGCCTCCCTGGCCTCTGCACCGGAACTCCCAGCGACCACACTTGCGAATCATTGTTATTACGGTATGTTCGATGGTTGCACTTCCCTGACCTCCGCACCGGAACTTCCAGCAACCACGCTTTCAAGTAATTGTTATAACTATATGTTCAGTGGTTGCACATCCCTGGCATCAGCACCGGAACTTCCAGCAACCACGCTTGCGAATGGTTGCTATCAGAATATGTTCTTTGGTTGCACCTCCCTTGCCTCCGCACCTGAACTTCCCGCAACCACCCTTGCGGATTCTTGCTATCAGTATATGTTCCGTAATTGCACCTCCCTGACCTCCGCGCCAGAACTTTCAGCAACCACCCTTGCGAATTCTTGCTGTCTGCATATGTTCAATGGTTGCACCTCCCTGACCTCTGTGCCGGAACTTCCCGCAACCACACTTGCGACTCGTTGCTATTCCAATATGTTCCAAGGTTGCACCTCTCTGACCTCCGCACCTGAACTCCCCGCAACCACCCTTGCAGATAATTGCTATCAGTATATGTTCAAAAATTGCACCTCGCTGACCTCCGCGCCGGAACTTCCCGCAACCACGCTTACAACTCAATGCTATTACAATATGTTCGTAGGTTGCGTCTCCCTGACCTCCGCACCGGAACTTCCAGCAACCACACTTGCGAATTATTGCTATCAAAATATGTTCCAAGGTTGCACTTCTCTTATCTCTGCGCCGGAACTTCCGGCGACCACCCTTGCATCTCAATGCTATTACAGCATATTCAGTGGTTGCACATCCCTAAATCACATCAAGTGCCTTGCAACGAATATATCAGCAACAGGGGCATTAACAAATTGGGTTCGGAATGTTGCCGCATCAGGAACTTTTATAAAAAAATCAGGCGTGTCTTGGCCCTCAGGTGTGAGTGGTATTCCTTCCGGTTGGACAGTTCAAGAAGTATAAAATGAAACCCACAGAAGTTAACTCCTCTGTGGGTTTAATTTATTGTCTCGAGTAAACAATACAATCTAAGGTCTTGGAATACTTCCAGTTTGTCCATCCGGCGAAGTGAATTCAATTTCTTCGGGCTCAATATCAATGTCTCCGCCACCAATATTTGTACCATTCCCATAACCCTCAAATTTCCAAGTACCTCCGTTTTCATCTTTAACTTCACCCCAGAGGTTTACACTGCAACCGTAAGGTGGGTCGACCCAGTCAGCAATCTCATGCTCCAGATTGGTTCGTTCGTACATTTCTTGGGCTTTCCTAAGCAGGGGATTTTGTATTGCCTCGTCGCGTTCTGCTTTGTTAAAAGCATCGGTGAAGTTTTTCAAATGCTGGGCAATCGGTTTTTTGTCTTTCGGATGAAGCGGGTTCCCGTACTGGTCCTTTTCAAGACTGTTTCTTTCACTTCCACCCCATCCATATTTTTGCCAGAACTTATTACTGGCACGACCAATCATATCAGAGGAAATTTCGTTGATTTGCTGGTTTCTTGGGGTTACCCGGCTTTGCATATCCATTGAAAATTCCTCTTTCAACACCTTTTTCACACTTTCGGTAATAATCTGTCTGAGAGTGCTCTCGTTTATCTTTACTACATTCTTCTTCATATAATTTCTTCTTTGTATCATTATTTCATTTATCGCATTCTTAATCATCTCTCGAACATCATTCTCATTCAGTTTAGTAACCCATTTATATTCAGAAAACGGTTTTTTCTGTTTTTTGCCATCATAAAGCCATTCCTTGAATTTATCCACACTGACTTCTGTAATTTTCCTGAAGCCTTTCCAATCTTTTGAAAAGTTAGCGAAGTATGCATCTTTCGCTTCTTTTTCGTTACGAAATCCAAGCATCACCTTGCTCTCATCAAAACTACCATCGGTTTTGTTCTGGTCAACAACATATATCTTATCGAAGTCCAAATAGGTGCCGATAAAAACATCGACAGCATCCCCATCATACCCTTCGCTCCGTTTGAAGTACCCGTAATGGTGTTTCATAACATTGAATCCCTTGGTACCATCCGGATTTTTATAATATCTCTTACTCCCTTTCGGGTTCTCTATCGTGATATCAAAGCCTTTTATCCGGACATGGCCCATACGGTAGTTACCGGCCTCTTTCTCGGAGTCAGTCGGATTCTTGTCAGCCTTGTTTGCCAAAGCGGTAATCTCTTTGTTAGTGATTTCGTTAACCATAGTGTGTTCTTTTGCTATTTCTTCAAATGCATCATATAAATCAGAATGGAAGATATGCGTTGCCTCCGGAAAAAAATATTCACCGAATTCCTCACACAAAGATTCCTCCTTATCATAGTTTGAGTGAATTATTTTATTAACAGTCTCGCTGTTTCCTTTCCGAAGCACATTTCTCATCCAGTCAATCAATCCATGCCCAACCTCGTGCATAATACTTATTTTTGCCTGCGCCTCTATGTTGAACCGGTCATTTTCAATCCCCCGGGACCTCATTTCGGAATAAATCAACGGCAGATTAACTCCGATGACGATTTTTCCGTTAGAAATCTGCCCACTGCGCCTGTTGTACACCGCAAGCCATTTCTTACCCCGGAAGTTGTAGGACAGGTCCAGAACTATTTTCAAACCGGCCCGGGAAATTAGTTCTTCAGCATCATCCATTGCCTCTTTGGCAAATCCAAGAAATATATTTTTGAATTCTTCGGGCATTAGTAAGTGTTGACAGACAGTTGTCCGTAGGTATTTATTCTTTTATAGAACCAATCTTTAATGACTTGCTGGAGAAATTTTGTCCTTCTGACTTTATCCTCGTAGATGTTTTTGAAATATGCTTCGACATTATCAAAGACCTGTCTCGGAAGCAGCGGCATTTTTTCCATCGCTTCACCGGTCTCCGGATTCTTGAATAATGCTATTGGCTGCACATGTGGCTGTCCACCTTTCATATCAGTGTAGTTTGCCCGGGTAAAAGTTTTGTCAAGATAGTTTTTTACAGCTATCACTTTGTCCGGCTCTACAGGGTATGATGTTGATTCTTTCACCAACATCCCAATAAGCTGTTTTTCCTGTTCTTCAGTTAAAATTATTTTTCTGTTCATATTTAAAGCCGTATCTGACAACCATAAATAGTCTCCAACTTTTAAACCTGCCTGATATTTATATGTTAAAAGACAGTTATATGAAGGATTTTTTGGATTTTATATGTTCTCTTCACGGATACCTGATTAGAACGAAAGAAATACATTGGTCCACTGACAGCAACGCCGAACACCTTCTCTGTGATGAAATACTTGGAGATATTGAGAAACTCGAAGATGAATTCACTGAAAGTGCTATGGGTTACAGGCAGGAAAAGGTAAAGGTTGGCGATTTGAAACCGCTTCTTCCGAGAGCAGAAGCCTTGAAACCCATGCTTGAGGAACTGATTGACGATACACTCGCAACAAGAAAGAGCCTCAATGCCGAAAAAGAAAGTGGTCTCGTGAGTATTTTGGATGATATCATTGCAATGGCCCAGAAGTACATTTACCGTTCAACGCAGAAGTAATGGAAAAGAGTTTGGACAGAATAATTACGGAAAGTCTCTCACAGGTTTTAACCGAAAGGATTAAAACCAGAGACGCGTATGCCGAGGAGGATAAAAAGGAGTGCCGCAGACTCTTCAAGTCCTTGATTGGACTTCTTGGGCGGTGTGACGACCCCTCCGCTGCAAAAATAGCCGGCAGTCTTGCCAAACTTATGGGGGCGACCGAAAAAGTAAATTTCGCTTCCTATAAACGCAGATACAATTATACCCCCGTTAAAAGGAGACAAGAAAATGACAAGATTTTCAACGACGGTATGAATGCGGTGCTTGATATGTTCGAAGAGGACGGATTCATTTAATAAAAAGAAACATTGTAGAATATGGTACTTACAGAACAGGATTTACACAATATGGTAAAGGAGGCTGTGATGGCACTCCGGGAATCCTTATATGGTTTTGATGAAAGCGGAATCCCCGGAGGTTTCGATGAAGCAGATGATAAAGAGAAGCCGGAAAAACGGGATAAAGACGATGACGGTCGTCCCAATGACAGCGACAGTGAGGCGGCACAGCGTAAAAGAAGCATTGTGCTTGACACGCTGAGAAACTATGGAGAGAATGACGAGGTGAGCAATGTAAAACGCCGCAACATCATCTACAAACTCTACAATGTCAGTGATGAAGATGATTATGACACATACCGCAGTCTTTTTTCGAAATGCCTCAATCCAGAAGACTCGTCACACCAGTTCAGTGATGCACAAATCAATGTCATCTACAATATGATTTCAAATATAGTCTAAGAGATGAAGAAGCGTATTATCAGAGTGACTAAAAAGCAACTCAATGAGATGATGCTTATGGAGGACGGAGAGATAACCATCACCGACAAGGTATCACCCCAGGGGTTTGCTGCTGCACAGAATAAATCAAGAACTACCGGAGCGCAGATAAATGTCGCACTTGGTTCTACGACAAACAGTAATGGTGGTGACGGCGTGGAGGCAAAACTTGACCCCAACGACACTACTACCAACACCAACAACAATATAAATGCTGCAAAACAGACCGGCCTCGAGACCAGTTTCGTTGCCCCCATCGAAAATTTCAACGACTACAACCAGATGAAAACCTTCTCCGATAAGGTGAGCAATACATCCGGTATTGACGAGTCGAAAAAAATCAGCAAGGGCCGTTTGCTGGAGATGAAAAAAGAATACCTTTTGAAGAATTCCAAAACTTATGAAAAGAAGGATTTTTATAACAGAGGAAATCGCAGATAAAATTTTAAAACTCAACGATATTCCGGAGCATCTCCTGAGTGATGTGGATTCTCACAAGACATCACTCGGGGACAATCCTTGTTTTCCCCTTGCCGGAGAAATTTCCTATGAACATTCCGCGGCAATAAAGAGGTGGGGTGAACTCCGGAAACAGTTTGATGAAAGCCTTGATGTTGCCGGGCAGGAGAAACTCTTATCCGAGGTATCAACCAGAATAGAGGAAATTGAATCTGGGAATGAGCACATTCTCGAGAAACTATGCTTTAATATAGTCAATAAACTTTTTGCCATTCCTGCCGGGCTTGTAACTTTCAAGTGCCATATCCAACCAAATCTTGAAGGTCTTGACCGCGTCGTGCATGTGAAGTCGGAGGACACCCCGGGGATGAAATTTAAAAACACCGCCCAAATCAAGGAACTCCGTGACGAGGTTTTCAAACGCAGGACTATCAATGCACTCATAATGGGCGCCGCCCTTACATATTCAAACCTGCCCAAGGAGTTCGTGGGAGATGTGTATGAAATAGACCCCGAACTTCCTAAACTCTATAAACAGTATAACCTTCTCAATAATCTTCTCTTATTCGAGAAACCTACGGAGATAACCGAAGACAATAAACAGCAGGGCGGTCTGGTACGGGTAAACCTCGGAAACGACATAAAAAGGACGGCCATTGAGGCATATGGTAAAAACTTTCCGATTCTCCTTTGTGAATCCATCCGTGGCTTTATGGAACTTTTCGCATCCCACGGACTCCCGGAAGAAAAATCTGAGGCTGAATTCGTTATGAAAAAAGCTGACTTCCTCGCTGCGGAACCTTGGGATATGCGTCTCGGGCCTGTGATGTGGAAGTCTCTCGTATCGGCGATAGGCGGTGTTGAAAGCACATTCCTTCCGTCGATATTCATGAAACTCACCTCCCTGCCGGCAACGGACTTTTTCCATATTATGAGTGAAATTCTGGCTGAAACGGAGGAGGGCGATGAAATTATGTCTTCCATAGCAGAAGAAGCAAAGCACGATATCGACTACGATGATTTCTGTGACACGCTTGCCCAGAAAAATATGGATAAGAATATGATTGCTGATGAGTACCTCTCAGAGAGTGATTTGGATATGTTCTAATATTTATAGTCTGTAGAGTTAAATGTTATGAGACTTGTTGAGATAAAGAAAAACAATATAGGGACGGGACTTTTGGTTGAAAGTGACGGATTCATTTCGTTGCAGGATGAACATAACAAGCCCCTGCGTGAGGCTATAGGGGCCCCGGGGGAACTTAATCTTCCCAATCCGTTTGTGGTAAATGCGGTGTTTCAGAAATTCGGCATTGAAAACGCCAACGGAAGAATCTACCCAGAGGATGTACTCAAAAGAGAAGTTGAGAAGTATCTTCAAAAAGTCGCTGACAGAAGGGGCTACGGAGAAGCCAACCACCCGGATTCGAGTTCAATTGATACCGACCGCATCGCTATAAACATCATTGAACTCCACTGGGAAGGAAACACTCTTGTCGGTAAAATAGAGCTCCCGCTTTCCCCGGGGTTCAGAAAATATGGCATTATCACTTGCAAAGCTGACCTCGTGGCAAACTGGCTTCTTAACGGCCTCAAACTCGGCGTTTCTTCCAGAGGCGTGGGTTCCGTTGAACAGAAATACGGAAAATATATTGTCGGTGACGATTTTGAACTTATCTGCTGGGATGTGGTAACCGACCCGTCGACCCCGGGAGCATGGATTTCCGAAAATCCAGAAGAACTTCAGCAATATGTGGAATCAAAGGAAGATAAAGAAAATATTTTAACGGAAAAATTAAATAAATTCAAAGATTGGCTTTCAATATAACAATTTTCACTTTTTCGTGTGAAAAAATGTTTTTTGCAAGTTAAACTATATTTATTGATAAATAAATGGCAAAAAATAGCATTATTCAATTATGAATAAAGAAAATAAAAATAGCATTTTGGACCCTGATATGCTCACAGAAGCAATCAAAGAACAGACAAGAGATACTGTGTCTTCACTTCTTGGAAAAGAACTTAGGAATTATCTTAAGGAGTCCATTGAAGATGATGACGAGGATGAAAAGGCTCCTGCAACTGATTCTAAAGAGGACAAAGCACCTGAGGCTGGAACTGAGGAAACAACTCCGGATGTTGCAGTTGATGATGCACAGGAAGGCGACGGTGAAGAGACCCCGGCTACTGATGAGCCCGAGGTTGATGAGCCCGAAAGCAGTGATGAATGGTCCGACTTTAAAGATTATGAGGTTGGGGATGGCGAATATGACTTGACTGGCGAAGAGGACATTGCAAAAGTTGCAAAGGTTTGGAAGGCCCTTTCAGACAGTGATGATGTTGTTGTCACACAGCAGGACGGCAAAATCGAACTGAAAGACAAGGAGACCGGTGCCGAGTATCTTATTGATACGAACGCTTCTGAGGGTGCAGAAGATGCTGCTCCGGAAGAGGAAAATGCAGAGGAGCCTCTTTTTGAGATTACACTCAATGAAGATGGACTTGGTTACACCGACAATTACCAGAGCAAGAATCCGGTGGAAGGCGGTGAACCTTACGATGCACCAACCCCTAACGAGACAAGAAAATGGGATGCCGGTGCCCCCGAAGGAAAGAACAAGCCTTGGGCTGGTCCTTCCAAAACAGAGGGTGACCCTTATGTAAATGAGGAGGAGAACATCTTCGAGATTTCTCTTGGCACTGACGAGTGTGGAGATTTTAATGCTCCTATTGAGGAAGGTGCTGATACCAACTCCCAGAAAACTGTCAGAATGGCTAACAAATCCAAGTATGGCCAGCACAGACCTGAAGGCCCCGCCGAAGTCAAGAAAGTTGATTCCGCCGACGGAAGCGTAAATGAGGCTATCTTGAAGAAACTTAAGACGATTGAAGAAGAGAACAAGGTTCTTAAATCTTCTCTTGTTAAATTCAGAAAGGCCCTCAATGAGTCTGTTGTTGCCAATGCAAATCTTGGTAAGTTTGTAACTCTTGTTGTTGAAAACGCAACATCTACTGAGGAAAAACTTAATATCCTCAGCAGGTTCGACAAAGAGGCTAAGACTCTCGAGCAGAGCCAGTCACTCTTTGAGAGTATCAACAAAGAGCTCAAATCCGTCAAGAAAGGAAATGTTAATGCTGACAAACAAATGAGCATAAACGAATCTGCTGCAAATAACATCAACGAAAACAAAATTTACAAGAATGAAGATAATACCGTAAACGAGTCTCTCGACCTTATGCGTAGAATGAACATTCTGTAACAAAACAAAGAATAATTAAAGAAATCATAACTAATATTATGGCTAAAAATTCAATCCTTGAATCTGGCAAGTTTGGCAATGTTGCCTACAATACCCAGAAACTCATTAGGGAGCAGGTACAGGAGAAGTGGGACAAACTTGGTTTCACCAAGGGTCTTGATGGCTATCTCAAAGAAAATATGGCTATGCTCTTCGAGAATGAGGCTAAACACCTTATGACCGAGGCTACTGCTTCTGATAACAGCGGTTCTTTCGAGACTGTTGTGTTCCCTATCATCCGTCGTGTCTTCGCAAAACTTCTTGCAAACGACATCGTGTCCGTTCAGGCTATGAACCTCCCTATCGGCAAGCTCTTCTTCCTCAAACCTGTTACATCCGAAAGGACTTGGTCTATGGAAGATGGTACCGCTGTCGGTGATGAGATTCAGGGTGGCGAAGTTGGTAGGCACTATGGCCTTATGGGCTACGAGCGTACCGAGCGTAACGGTTCTGTTGCACAGAGCAACCGCTACTACCTTCCTGACGAGGTCGTAAACGAAATTGCTTTCGCAGTTTATGACGCTAAGGGTGCTGTTGTTGAGGAAGGTCTTACCTTCGACGAGGCTAAGGCTCTCAAAGATGCTAACCCTCTTTACCAAATCAAACAGGTTTCCCCTCAGGTTACCCAGTACATGCAGAAGACTCTCTATGACCTCTTCTACAATGACTTCCTTTATGACAACTCCAAGGGTAAAATCCACATCAAAGTTGGTACCGCTACCCCTGTTAAGTTTGACTACAAAGGTAATCTCGTAGACCTTGCAAGTGGTGAGACTTTCATTACCAATTCTATTGACGACACTGTTCGTAGCGTCATCCTTAAAGTTGGTGGTTTCTCTTCTGTGAACCCTGGTAAACTTACCGGTCCTGATGGAAACGAAATGGATACTGAGGAATTCCTCGCATCCCTTAAGGTTATCGCTGCTGAGGACATCGCTCCTAGTTCTGCTGATACCGCTTCCTTCAAAGCAGGTGAAGGCATCCTCTTCCGCGTTGTAACACAGCGTTACGGTAAGGGTATGGTTGAGTATGCTGATGCATGCGATGCCGAAGGCCACATCTACATTGAGGTTGACCTTGCAAAACCTGTTCGCAAACAGGGACAGACTGTTGACGGTTGGATTGGTGTTGACCCTGACGCAGTTAGTGTTGACTCCTTCAAGATTGCTTGGGCACAGTACGACAGCCTTGAACTCGAAACCGAAATGGGTGAGGTTTCCTTCCAGCTCGACAGTGTAACTGTTAGCGTTGTTGAGAGAAAACTCCGTGCAACTTGGTCTCCTGAACTCGCACAGGATGTGTCTGCATTCCACAACATCGATGCTGAGGCTGAGCTTACCGCTATCCTCTCCGAGCAGATTGGTGCTGAAATCGACCGTGAAATCCTCCGTGACCTTCGTAAACTTGCTCCTTGGCAGATTTCTTGGGACTACAACGGATGGCGTCGTCAGGCTGGTTTCTCAACCAACTACACTCAGAAAGACTGGAACCAGACTCTTATCACCAGAGTTAACCAGATTTCTGCACAAATCCAGAAAGCTACTCTCCGTGGTGGTGTAAACTTCATCGTTGTTTCTGCTGAACTTTCCGCAGTTCTTAACGACCTTGAATACTTCCATGTATCTGACGCTTCTGCTGAGCAGGATTCTTACAACATGGGTATTGAGCGTGTTGGTTCACTCTCCGGCCGTTATCAGGTCTATGTAGACCCTTATGCACCTCACTGGTCAATGATTCTTGGCCACAAGGGTAAGAGCCTTCTTGACACTGGTTACATCTATGCACCTTATGTGCCGATGCAGTTGACTCCTACAATGTACAATCCATTCAACTTTGCTCCTGTCAAGGGCATTATGACAAGATATGCGAAGAAGATGGTTAACAACAGGTTCTACGGTGCTGTTAAGGCTTCTGGTCTCCAGACCTTTGATATCCGCGAACTCCGTTAATCTATTGAAAAATAGATATTTATCAAAACCCAGAGTGCACAAACCTCTGGGTTTTTTTGTGCTTTTTAATAAACCATTTATTTTTGCACCATTAAAAGGGTATATAACGATATTTATTTGTATATTTGCAAAAAGAGAATTATGCTGAAAACAGAAGAATTGATTGCGGACTATCTTTCAGGAAATGGTGTTGAATTTTTATGCCGGAAATATCATTTGGGAAAATTGAAGGTTAAAGATATTTTAAAAAAGAGCGATGTTCCCATGAAAACTAGAGGAGGACAAAGTAAAAAAGAGACATTTATTGTCCCTCATTGGTCTATTTTGAAATATAAAGAGGTGCCAGGAAAACATTATGTGGCATCTTCAAAAGATGGAAATTTAACTACTCATGACTATTTGAACAAATCCGGCATTCTTACATCATACATAAAAAAGACATACGGAAAAGAGTCAACGCTTTATGAGCGGCGAAAGTATTACATGAAAACCGGGAACTACTGGTGGGAACAATGGTTTAATATAATTCTTGCTGATAATACTGTAACAAAAAAATGTCCATACTGTGATTGGGAGACAGTTGATTTGGAAAATAAAAGTGGGGCCTTTGCTATTCACCTTTTAAAGACACATGGGTTAAGTGTGAATGAATATCTCGAAAAAAATCCAGAGGATAAACAATACTTTTCTAATGAAGTAAAAAAAAATGAAAAAGAAAAACTCCTCGAAGATAATCGAAATTTTGTCTTTTGCCCTATTTGCGGGGAAAAAATGGAAAAAATAACCCCCCAGCACATTTTTTACAAGCATCATTTGAATTTTATTGATTTTCGTAATAAGTATCCAAATGCCAAAGTACTTTCCGATAATATGTATGATGAGACAATAAGGTCTGCCAAGGTCGGAAATCTCACTGTTTCGAAAAAAAGATTCATATCAAAATATGAACGAGAAATACAAGACTTTTTAAAGACAAATGGCGTAAAATTCATGGCTAACAGGCAAATTTTAGATGGGAGAGAGATTGATTTACTTATTGAGGAAAAAAAAGTTGGAATTGAATTTGATGGGTTAAGGTTTCATACCGAATGGTTTGGGAAAAAAAATCACGGTTACCATTTAGAGAAAACAAAAAAATGTAATGAACACGGCTATGGGCTTATTCATATTTTTGAAGATGAATATGTAAATCATCGAGAAATTGTCTATAGTAAAATCTCGCACGCTTTAGGCCTTGACTTTAATAAACTAAAAATCGGGGCAAGGAAGTGCACAGTGAGGGAGATACAAAAGTCTCTTGCAGAAAAATTTCTAGAAAAGTTTCACATACAGGGATTTTCAAGCTCATCACTTTATCTTGGTGCATTTTACAAAGACGAACTTGTTGGGGTCATGACTTTTAAACATGGGAATTTAAAAAATTATTGTTGGGAGTTGACAAGGTTTGCAACTAACAACAAATATATCTACCAAGGTCTTGGTAGTAAAATGTTTTCTTTCTTTGTTAAAAAAGAGTCGCCTGATATGGTAGTTTCATTCGCTGACCGTAGGTGGACTATTAACCCTAATGAAAATCTATATACTAAAATGGGATTCACACTCGATTCAATAAACCCGCCGGATTACAAATACTATAATGATAGGGTGGATAGATTTAAAAGGGTTCACAAAATGTTTTTCAGTAAAACTAAACTATGTAAAAAATATGGGTTTCCACCCTCTATGACAGAAACAGAAATGGCAAAAGCCCTTGGATATGACAGAATATGGGATTGTGGGTTGTTCAAATATGTTTGGAAATCCCCTGATATCACACAAGAAAACCACCCGGCGTAGGGTGGTTTTTTATTTTTTGAATAGCCATGAATATGGGTTTACATTTCTCATTTTTTGTTCCCCGCCGCCATTTGTGACAAACGGCATTGCATATTTTTTAGTGATAGGTTTTTCTTCCTGTTCAGCCTGTTTTTGCTTTTCCCTTAATGTTAATGCATTTGCCGCGATAAATGCTTTCATGTTAGCAGTATCATTCTTTTTAGCCCTTTCAATACTATTAAAGGAAAATTCCATAATGAAAAGTCCCATAGCAAGGCAAGTAAGGGTATCGTCGTGGAAACCATCCATATGGTCCATTCTAGCTGCAGTTCCCTTATAAATCCAAGTATCGAGTTCATTGGTAACCCTGAGTGAACGAATTTTGAATCCGTTTGTCTTTACAAGGTTCGCAAAACTTGCCAACATCTGAAAACGGACAGATGAAGTATGGAAACCGGGAAGTCTCCCTTCTTTGTCAGTACCTAAAGTGCTGGCTTCCTGTTGAGCAAGGTATTTCGAGAGACGAGGGTCGTCATAGTAGAGGTTTTTATAGCCCAAATTCATCATTGTAAGGATGCAGGCATCACCCGTACCGCCAATACAATCAACCACAGTAAATGCATTACCGTAGAGCGTTGCGTACCTGTATGCCATTTCACCAATTTCGTCGCCGGTTCTCTTGCCATGGTATTCCATAACCTGTTCCACAATAGGCATACCATTCTCATCAACACCGTCAATGTCTATCATTTCCATTGCAGTCCTATCATCAGCATCGCCTCTTGAACAGTCAATTGAAAGAATATATCTATGTCCTTCGATTGGTGGCTTCCAGAACCATGTATCTTCGACAAGCGGGTCTTTGAAATCAGGGTCGGGTTCACGGACATTCTCACGCTCTTGCATCTCAATGAATTCCGGAGCCACAACATTGTTTGCGGAACCAAGGAAAGACACGTCCAACTCCTGTGCAATTTTCATCGAGTCGTTGTTGAATTGTTGGCACATTTTTATGTACCAAGGAGATGTTGGTGCCCAGCCGTCTTTTAACATTCTATTCCAATGCTCCGGGTCCCATTTCACATTACCGTCGGCATCAATAATAGACTCTGGTATAACATCAAACTCACCCTTCTCATTTTTCCGCGTCCATTTAAGGTGCTTGTTGTAACGAGGGTCCTGATACCACTTCATTTCAACAAGTTCGAAGTTGTTCCAATCCGTAGTACCTTTATGCTTAGCCCTTTTGCAAGTTTCATAGTAAAGTGAATCTTTACCATTGGGAGTAGAAATCATTACAATATGACCGCCGGTTGAAACAGTAGGAACTGCAGATGTGTATACATCACGACCTTTTTCAATAAAAGCTGCCTCATCAAAAATAAGCCAAGTAACACCACCAACTCCTCGGGAAGCATTAGGACCAGATGAACGAGCCACAACCTTACTGCCGTTGAAAAGTATGAGCTCTTTGTCGTTACATTTTTTGAAAAGAACCTTCTGTGATGGTGGTTGCGTTATGTCGTCACATTTTTCAAGAAGCTCATTATCGCCAAAACACCACGCAGGAAATTGAAGGAGGAAGTCTCTGATTTTGAAAAGCATCTGCTGGGCAAGGTCAAGGTTATTCCCAATACAGAGAACCGTTATCGGCTTATCTTTTTCTGCAAGAGCCATCTCACACGAAATAAATCCGCCACAGGTGGTTGTTATACCCATTTGACGGGCTTTTGTAGTTACAACATTGTTTGCATTGCCAAGTGTTCTGCAAAGGTCCTGTTGTCTTGGGAAGAGGTTGAAAGGTACATCTTTACCTTGTGTGGCATCATATGTTTTCAAATAGTGGGTTATCATGTAAATTCTACTTGTATCCACTACGCACCTCGCATATTCCTCTTGTATGTAAGCAAAATCTATCATACCTAAAACATTAAAATTAAATAAATAGTAGCTTTTTATTAAATAAATATTTATCCCACAATAGAAAGGCTTCTCTAATGATATAAAAAGCCTTTAAATATGATATTTATATGAAAAAAGAGTGCTTATGGCAACTAGATTAACTCCAGAAATACAGAAGATATTCAGACAATTCAAAAGTAGTGTCGGTGCACCCATTCGTTCAATTCAAATGACCGATGAACAACTCTGTGACTTGTTTGATATGGCCAAGGAAGACTATGCTTCATATGTCCAATCGTGGCTTATAAAAAACCAGTGGGCCGCACTCTACGGTAAGGGAGCCAGTAATACTGATATGGCCTATGCGCTTTCGGTGAGAAGCCTCGACATGGCTAAACAATACTCCTATTGGTTTTCAAAGGAAGTGGGACTTCAGCAATCAGGCCCGTGGGAACTCAAAAAAGATTATATACAAATTGAAAAGGGTAAACAGGATTATTTGATTCCGGCTGGAAGACAGGTAAATAGAGTTATGTATGTCAACCCTCCAACATCACAGGCAGCGCTTTTTGCTAACTATGCCGGTCTCGATATTGGGTTTGGCGGGGGATATGCACAACTTGGTGGCGGAGCATATGGCCCCATTGGTGGCTTTTTTACTGCACCTGCTGCCGATGTTGCTTATCTTGCTACAGACCTGCAGTATAAAAACAGGCTCCTTAAAGGTGATTTGGTATATAGTATGACTGCCGGCCCTGAGGGAACACATATTTTACACCTAATGTCAACTCCCGGGTCCAAACTCTCATTTAATTATATGGGTGGATATGGTGGTTTGATTGGTCTTGTTGGCTGTCAGGTATGGTATACATATTATGAAACATCATCTGCTGAGGAGGCGGAGGAATGTATGAGAGAAAATTCTGATGTTATTATAACGCCAGACCAAGTTCCATTGGCTGAAATGGATTTTGAACTTCTTAATGCACCCACCAAAACTATAATCCGTCAGTTGTTTGTTGCCAAAGCAAAAGAAACTCTTGGTATAACCAGGGGTACTTACAGTGGTAAAGTTATGATACCCCAAGCAGAACTCACTATGGATTACCAAATGCTTTTGACACAAGGCAAGGAAGAATATAAGGAGACAATGGAGACGCTCAAAAAACGCCTCGAGGAAATGAACCCTGAAAACTATCTCAAGAAGCAGGCTGAAATCACTAATGCTAATAGAGACATTCTTTCCGGCGTACCCCTCGGAATTATGGTTATCTAATTACTTTTCACCGTTTAACGTTATATTAAAAGAAAAAAAATAATGCCTACTATATTTCAAAACTTAAGCAGAGTACTCAATGGAGATAGAAATGTCCCCAAATCACAACCAGTTTCAAGAACCACCAATGTTTATAATCTCGGTTCCATGTCTCAAGGGAGTGATGTGATATTCAGTACCACAAACAAAGAAGAGTTTGAGGCAAAGAGGCTTGAAGCCCGCCAGCAGAAACTTATGTCAATGCAGTTTTACAAGGCCGGGCTTGACAATGCTGCAAGGTCTGTAGAGGAATTCACCAATGTACAAATGATGTACCGTGATGCACAAATTATGGACACCATTACACCAGAAATTGGTGCGGCGTTGGATATCTATTCTGAAGAGGCCTGTATGATTGGCAGCACTGGTAAAATGCTTATTATATCATCCAAGTCCGAGCGTATTAAGGCTATTTTGGAAGACCTTTTTTACAACCGTCTCAACCTCCATATAATGTTACCAATGATTTGCCGTGGAATGTGCAAATGTGGTAACGATTTTATGCTCCTCAATATTGATAAGGAAATGGGTGTTATTGGATGGATGGAATTACCTATTTTCGAAATAATCAGAACCGAAAATGGCATGACCAACCCTTATCAGGCTATTGGAAGTATTAACCAAAATGGTGAAATAAAAACAATGAGCCCACAGTTTCTCTGGCAGGCAAAAAATGGTAATCTTTCTTTCCACAATCTGCAGGTGGCTCACTTCAGAATTATAACCGATTCTACTTTCCTTCCTTATGGCGTGAGCCTTCTCCATAAAGCTAGAAGGTCTTGGAGAATGCTTTCCATGATGGAAGACATGATGCTGATTTACCGTCTCGAAAGGAGTATCGAACGCCGCGTGTTCAAGATTTTCACCGGCGACATTGATGAGGCTGATATTCCAACTTATGTACAGCAGGTTGCAAATCAGTTCAAAAGGACTGAAATTATTGACCCTGAGACTGGGCAGATAGACCTCAGGAAAAATTTCCTTAGTGTTGATACTGATTATTTCATCCCGTTCCGTCAGGAAGACCGCGCAAGCAAAATAGAAACGCTTAATGCCGCAACAAACCAGACTTCAATGGACGACATTGAATATATGCGCGGCAAGATGCTTGCAGCACTCCGTGTGCCAAAGGCATTCCTCAATTTCCAAGACACACAGGGCAAGGGTCAGAATCTTTCCTTTATGGATGTCAGGTTTTCAAGGATGATAAACAGGGTGCAGCAGGCGCTTCTTATGGAACTTACCAAGGTTGCAATCACCCATCTCTATCTTCTTGGCTTCAAGGATGATATTACTAATTTCACCCTTACAATGCATAACCCCTCTTCTCAGGTTCAAATGCAGGAACTTGATATGCTTGGGAAGAAAGTACAGACGATGCAACAGGTTTTGGCTGACCCCGGGAACGGTATTCAGATTTATTCATACCACCGCGCCCTTAAGGAAATTATGCAACTCTCCGACACTGAAATTGCGGAAAATCTCAATGAGATTCGTCTTGAAAGGGCTCTTGCGGCAGAACTGGAGAACACGACACAAATTATTAAGAAAACCGGCATTTTTGACCCGACAGACAGAATATATGGTGACCCTAATGCAAAATATGACTTCTCCCAGAATCAGGAAGGCGGAGAAGGTGGAATGGGTGGCGGCCCGATAGGTGGTGATGTGGACTTCGGTGGCGAAGATGTTGACGAACTCGGTGCTCCGGGCGAGGAAAGTAACGATGTGAACGGCTCCGAGGAAAGTGTTGACATGAGTAACGCCTCTAATGTAGATTCCGGAACACCTCTCCAAGAAAACAGACAAAGGATATCAAGGTCACATTTTGATGAATATATAAAGAACCTCGTTCCTTCTGCCAGTGCAGGGACAAGTCTCGGAAGAGTTAAACTCGTTGAGAAATCTTTTCTCATAAATGAAGAACTCAATTCAATGTCAAAGCAACTCGACAAACTTCTCGAAGGTGTTTCTCTTGAAGATATTCACGATGATGAGGAGGGTGAAAAGACAGAAGTTGAGAAGGCACTTTTAGATGAATAAAGTATTTATAGTAAAATATGTTTAAAATGAATCTTAGTGATAGAATTAGTAAAATCAACAAAGAATATAGTATAAAGGAAAAAGAGACTGTGGCAAAACTCAATGAGGAACGCAACTTCCTCATTGCCGAAGCAACAGTCAACGAAATTGTTGAGCGTGCAAACACGCTTCCGATAGGTGACCTTTTTACTATTTTCGAAAATATCTCAGAAGATGTGCTTCTCACTAACAAAGGAAAAAGTCTTATCAACAAGTATATTTCGACAATCAAAGAAAATGCAGCATTGAAAAACGAGTATTTTCTCATCAACAATGTAGCAAAAAGCGGTGCCAAGGACGCGAAGGGCCTTGTAACTGAGTCTTTGGAACTAGTGGCCCCATTCGCCACCAGAAAGCATCTTTTGGAAGGAAAATCTCTTATAGCATCCTGTGTTACTGAGGCTCTTCAACTGGTAAACCCCCTTACGGCCTACAAGAAAATTGCAATCGACGAGAATACTCATAAACTACACGAAAATATCGAGTATCTTTCAACTGTAAGTAAAAGTGTAAAAACAGTTGCCGAGTACCGTCGTAGGCTTGATGAAATGATTGAATGTATGAAAATTTCAGAAGCGGGTGAAGTTGTGGCTGAAAATAAAAAGGCTGTTTTCGACCGGAAAAAGAACGATTGCCTTACCGCTATTGATGAGGCGTGGGAAAATGCAAACGGCACACTCCGTATGACACTTACCGAAATCAAGGACCGTTTAGAAAAAAAGGAGTTTTCAGAAGTAACTGCCGACGAGGATATTAAATACATCAATGAACTTACTAAAACTCTCGCATAAATGAAAGTTATTCTCACTGAAAGCCAGTTTAAAACAATGCTGAACGAAGATATTATAATGGAGTCTTTGTTCCGCCGGGGCATGTCTTTCAATGAGATAGTAAATGCAGTAAAAATTGTTGCAAGAAAAGGCTTGCTTACCGCCAGTCTTATTGCTAATATAGTTTTTACTTTCAAACTCAGCCAATCACAAGCAGAGGTCATTGAAAACATTGCTAAAATAGAGCAGACCCAGCCTCAGACAAACAAATGGGTACTCCTTGCAGACGATGTTCTCGCAACCGTTTACAATGCAGTGCCGGCACAATGCAACAAAGATGTGCAACACACGGCATCTATGTTCAAGTTAAATCTGAACGATGTTCTATCTCATAGGATTATTGCAATGGAGCGTACTATGATGAAAGAATATGGACTGAAATACGGTGATGTTGTCCGCATAGAAGGTACTGGCAAGTGGGATGGCGAATGGCAGATACAAGATACAATGAATAAACGGTTTGCTGGGCAACACAAGATTGATATCTTGGTTCCGAACAATATTCGAACAGGAAAGTGGGATAATGTCAAAATCTATGTTCCTGCGAATGAAGAAACAAAACTCGCAGCAAAAGAGCAAATGAGCTAAAAAAAGGTGGTATTTTACCACCTTTTATTTTGGGAACGATATACTACTTTACACCAATAATCGTGTAAATATTTGAAGTCCAGCGCAAATAACGCTGGACTATTTGTAAGATTCCGCTAGTTTTCAGGTATAGATGTGTAGAAAGTACCTGAACTATGAGACTTGAACTTGAACATTTTGACTCCCTTATCTTCCTAGTCAGCCATTTCAATAGCTACAAACGTTGCCGTGACTTCATTACCAAGCAGCGTTGGGGTAAGGTGGTTGTCTGCCCGCACTGCGGCTCCGTGCATGTTTACACATGTAGCAACGGTGATAATCAGTTCAAGTGTGCCGATTGTCACAAGCGATTCTCCTGTCTTGTAGGCACCATCTTCGAAAATACCAAACTGCCCTTGCAGAAATGGTTTATGGCTATGTATCTTATCAGTAGCCATAAGAAGGGGATTTCCTCCCATCAGCTTGGACGTGACATCCACGTCACGCAGAAGACTGCATGGTATATTCTCCATAAAGTTCGTACTCTGTTTGCACAGTACGATACTACCGTCCTTTACGGTGAGGTGGAAATGGACGAAATGTACCTTGGTGGACGTGAAACCAATAAGCACGAATCCAAGAAAACAGAAGGAACGCAGGGACGTTCCACCAAGACTAAGACTCCCATCTTCGGTATGGTGGCAAGAGAAGGCGAAGCCCGTGCTCTTGTCGTAAAGGACACCAAGGCTGCTACGCTTTTGCCCATCATCAAACAGTTCGTTGCTGACAATGCTCATATCTTTACGGACGAGCTCAGTTCGTATGCAGGTTTGTCTGGTGAAGGATACAAGCACGGCATCATCCACCACGGCGAAAAGGAATATTCTAAGGACGGTATCACCACCAACTCCATCGAAGGTTTTTGGGCTCATTTCAAGCGCACGGTGTTTGGTATCTATCACTTCGTGAGCAAGGAATACCTTCAGCAGTATATCAACGAATCCGTGTACCGTTACAATACAAGAAAAGCGAACGAATCCGTCCGCTTTGCCGATATGTTATCCAAGTGTATTGGAGTATGCTCCTATGAAGACGTTAAGTCGCTGAAGGTGGCTTAATCACTAAGCGTGCTTGCTTCTTGTCTAACTCTATCTGCCCATTGCTTTGCTTTGATAAACCAATTGTCCTCACTATTCGTTCCGTTCATGGCGAGCGAGGATAATTTCCTTGCAGCCTTTTCTATTATTCGGAGTAACAACAAAGAATCATCACACTCATCAATGAGGGACATTATTTGTCTCTCATATGCAAAGAATTCCGCATTCCCATTTTCTGTATTAGGATACCCCTCATTCAGCGTCTTTTTTATTGCCCCCGCAATAACCTTGCGGAGTTGTTGTTCATTGAGCTTTATTGTATTCTTCTTCATATTCTTGTTTGATTTTGATTCGTTAGTTTTATTCTGTATATTTGCATCCGAAGGTGTATTAGCGTCAAGTGAAGCAGTATCCATAGGAAGGCGTGTATTTCCAAAGGATGAACTACCGTCTGTACTGTCAGGGACTTTGATAGCGCTAATTACCTTATGGGTGAATCCGTTTAATCACCAAACAAAAGAACTCCGTTCTCCCCGTAGTCCTTCGCTGCGGGGTTCTTTTTATAAATATGCCTTATTCTCGAAAAGAGTCAAGAGATAGTGTAAACTAGTATATCGTTCCCTTTATTTTATATATATAGCCAAATCACTGGCAATTGGCACCTTAAGTAGACCCTCCGGATAATCAACCCCATCCTCGGTCAACCCCCCGAGGAAATTTATGTTGAACATACCAATGAACTTTCCCCTTTCGTTAGTGTCCCGTTTTTTCCAAGTATACTGTATAATATATTTCTCTTCACAGCCACCGTCCTCTACTTCAAGTATTTCACACTTGGCGTTCGAAATTTTAAGGATGTCCGTGTCGGCGTTCCTCATTGAAAAAGTAACATCCGCGTTCTGTATTGCGTTGTAAAACTTATTGAAGGAATACCTCCCGTCGTTGATGAGTTCCATTCTTAGAACTGGAAGTACTGAGCCTTCGTTTATGAAAAATTCCTGTTCCATTACGGTTTCTTTTTATTTATAAATATTCTTGCTGAGGAAAAGAAAAGTTGGTATGTTTACCACCATTTTGATATTTATAGTAGAAGCAAGTTAATGTTGGCCAACTGCGACTAGCGGAACAATAACTGCTTAAAAGAAGAATGAATGTCAAAAAAAAGAAAGGTGCAATCGGGCTACACTGAGAGCGAAGAGATTGCACGCAAGCCGCTTGACTTTAAGGTTAAAATTAAATGTAAAAGCGAAAAACAAAAGGAGTTCTTGGAAACCCTTGGAGATGAGAGAAAAGAGATTGTTTTTGGTTACGGCAGTGCTGGTGTTGGGAAAACCTTCATTGCTTTGGCTGAAGCCCTTACAGAGTTGAAAAACGGCAAGAGGGAAAAGATAATCTTTATAACACCAACGGCGGAGGCCGGGTCTAAGGCTACTATGCTTGGCCTACTCCCCGGGGCTGTATCTGACAAGATTTATCCATACATAGAGAACCTTAAGGAAACTGTTAAGAAGATTCTTAAATTTTCAGGAAACTATGATTATGAAGAACTCACAACCAATCTTTTTAAAGAAAATTTAATAGAGGTGCGGCTCATGAACTATGCACGCGGCACCACATACGATAATGCAATTGTGGTTATTGACGAGGGAGAAAATTTTAATCGTGGGGAGTTTCTCCTCCTTCTTACAAGGATGGGTGAAAACACTCGATACTTTGTTTTGGGAAGTGAGCAGCAATGTGACCGTCTTGACATTAGGCGTGAAGGTGGTTCAGGAATGATGTATGCCCAGAAACGCCTCGAATGCTTGGATGAAGTCGGTGGTGTTGAATTCACGGATGGAGATGTGGTGAGAAATCCCTTGATTGGGAAGATATTAAAACTTTGGGACTAGTTTGAAGAAAGATTATAGAAGCAGGGCTCTCATATGAGGGCCCTTTGTTATTTGACTAAATTCGGAAAATCCATATATTAAAGAAAAAAAATGCAAAAGCGTCTTAACTTTGAACGACCACTAGAATGTGACTTTTTTTCTCCCAGACTCGGAACCGTCAACAAACAAAATCCTTCCGCTATATACCTTTCCGGAAAGTGCTATATTACACCATCTTTTAATGAGACGGATGAAATTATTTACTCTTCAGCAATACAACCGCTAGAAAGAGACCTGCGAACAAAGATAGGTGAGTGCCTTGGAAAAATTGATGATTTCAAAAAACCATTTATTTTCAACTTCGAACTGTCAGAATCCGGTTTAAAATTTGGAAAGGAGAGTTATGTGTCTTTTCAAATATTCATCAAACAAAAGCCCGGTGATATAAGAGACCTCATGAAAATCAAAAAAGAGAATGAGAAAGATTTTGTCGGCCTTTTTCAAAAAATGCACGATATATTTGAGGAAAATGGTTTCTCTGTTGTTTGATATTTATAGAGAAAGAGAAAATTTATGAAAATACACACATTTCTCGATAAGTGTTGTACGATAGTTAAAGGGTCAAAAATTAATTTCGGCCTTAATCCTGTTGCAGAGATTAACATGGGGAGCCTGATAAGCCGGGCGTGCCTCCACTTCGATATCGACCATCTCAAAAATTTATATGAGGATAAGACCATTGCCAATCTAGAGAAAACCAAGCATGTTTTAAAACTAACAAACTGTTCTTCTGTCAATATCAACGATGCCAGAAAGGTCCGCGCCGGTATAGTTAATGTTGACGAAAAGGAACGCGCTTCGTCTTTTGATGTTATTCTTTTCAAAATACCTAAAGATTTTGATGAGGGAAACGGTTTTAGTTTCAGGGATACATATTGGCTCTCCAGTAATGAGAAAAAATCCACTTCCGGGTGCAGTTGGTTTCAATGCAGAAACAATATACCATGGTTAGGGGAGGATGATATTTCTGGTGATACCCACTATTCAAACGGAATATATGATGATGATTATCTTTATTCCGAGTATAAAAAATACATTGCCGGGGAGAAGTCTGAAATAATCGTTGCCAGCCAGCATTTTGACTACGGTGCTGAAAATTTCAATCTTGACATTACTGACTATGTTAATGAAGTTATTACTGGAGAAACCATAGACCACGGACTCTGTCTCGCTTTTTCTCCGGATTATGAAACACATCCGTACAAGGAACAAAAATATGTTGGTTTTTTCACTAACCACACCAATCTCTTCTTTGAACCTTATGTTGAGACAGATTATCAAGAATACATCAATGATGACCGTGGAAAGTTTTACATCGGTAAGGAAAACCACCTGTATCTTTACTGTTCGATAGACGGTGAACTCAAAAACCTTGATTCACTCCCGGTCTGCACAATAGACGGCATTGAGTATCCGGTACAGCAGGCGACAAAGGGCGTGTACTATGCAACCGTTAAAATAACCGACGCGGAACCAGAAACCATATTCTATGATATTTGGAGTGATTTGTCTTTGAATGGCGAACCTATCGATGATGTAGAGATGGAATTTGTGGCATTACCCAAGTCTTCATATCTTAAAGTTGGGAAATTCATTGGGGAAAAATATGATGTTACCCCAACACTTTCAGGTATTAATGATAATGAGCCCGTTCGCATTGGCGATATACGAAGAGTTGATGTGGCTTTCAGAACGCCTTATACCATAAATTCATCGCAGATTTTCGACAAAGCAGAGTATCGAATTTATACAAAGGATGCCACGCGGGAAATCGATGTGTACGAGTATTCACCAGTCGAAACTGCATTTCTCAACAACTTTTTTGTTGTTGATTCAACAGAAATGGTGCCCGGGGATTACTTCGTGGATATTAAAATAAAAACCGGATTTGACACGAAGGTCTATAAGAATGTTCTTCGTTTTTCAATTGTGAGTAATGTCACTGAATTCTACAAATAAGTGGTATCTGTACCATTTTTAAGAAATGTACCACCTTTTGGGTGGTACATTTTAGTTTATTCTTACTGTCTGGCTTAATATTGTGTTTAGGGGGTAGTCAGTAAGTCTTCTCACATCCTCACCAACAACAGGAGGTAACTGTGCCCACCGGTGCTGGTGCGTGAGAAATGCTGTCTTGAATATATTCAAAAACTCCAAAAGAGTGTCACCATAAGGAACTTGATGAGCCTTTTTAATAAAGCGGTCCATTTCTTCGTCAGAAATCAGTTTCTCGGGGTCATTGACTTTATATATGTCCCTCGAATCGGTACCAATAAGATTTATCTTATCCGCAACTATATTTGCGACACTTTCATAACCGCGTTCCTCCTGTTCCTTCCTCGTTTCCATTTGTGTTTGAAAATCTTCTGAAACATCGGGGCCAATGTTTCTAAAATGTTTAAGTTTGATGAAAGCGGGATGTTTTCCGTTAAACTCAAACTCTGAACTATCATTGGTTAGAACCGTTGTATTTTTGACACCGCAGCGTACATGAATTTCATCTTCTTTCAAAATAATATCGCTATCTTTTCTACCGAGAACAGCAACATCTGTTTTGTCCGGTAATGTACCGGGTGTCTCTCTTTTATATTCGGGATTTTCGTCTGCACCAATCAATGTACCGCTTAAAAGCCTCGTTGATGTAAAATAATCATTATTGTACATAAACTGTGGCTGCGCGATAATTGGTCCCAAATAATAGCGTTGACTATGCGATTCATCCAGTGCTTGGTTTATGATAAAAACCCCTTCGCCCACCTTTGGTATGACATGAAAAAATTTGGGAAGAAATGGAAAAGCGTAATGTGTGACATTATTTCCACCAATGGCAACGGCTGTTTTGTCATTTTCCATTGCAGCGATTTTCTCCCCACTATCTTCGTATGCAATAGCAACTTTAATCCTGCCGGCACCAGTTTCATCTTTAGTGCTGACAACTCGTCCAAATCTTATTTCTGGTTTTTTCATGATATCTACCGCAAGGAAACCCACGGCTTTAGCCGTTGGGAGGAATTGCGGTTAACTCCTTTTTTTAGTTTATTATTATATTTATATTAACAAAGCTCTTTGATATTCGGTTCGGCGGGGCTGTCTGCCCGCCGGTAAAATCAAAACAGCATCCGCTCAAGGCACCACGCGCATCGCGTGGACAACAGTTTTTCAATGCGGAAGATTTACCACCCGCTCTCGGCTCCGCCTTGAGCGGCAGGGCGTTGTCAATCGCCCAATCGATGGGAGCCTCGGGCTTCCGTCAAGCCCACGAATTCATTCGTGGGTAATTGACAATATTAAACTACGATTCCAAAAAGTGTTACTATTCCAGCGGGCGTTGGTACTGCAATCTGTACCTGCCCGTTTTTCAAAAGTTCTTCATTTTTAGCATTGATTGAAGCCCATGCAAAACTAAGAGTTAGATTGGGCGACCCGTCGAGGTTAGGCCCAATCGGAATGCCGGCAGCAGACAATTTTTCCGTTACTTTTTGCATTTCCCTAATAGCAGAAAGACCGGGCCTTGCTATGGCACCACACTGTAGTAAAATAGGCGGTATCATAGGGAATGCTATTTGTGACTGGGTAAAAAGCCCATTAATTCTTTGTAAAAGTGTATCTATTTTCATAAACTAACAATCTGTTTCTCCCGGGGTATTTTTAGTTTCCAATATATCTGCATGTGTAACATTGTCAATATTACCAATCAAAGTAGTTGACGATGGTAAATTAAGGGATAAGGTACAATTTCCAACCAAAGCAAGAATAATATCTTTATATTTCTGTATTCTTTCGAGTAGTATCTGTGTTACATAATTAAGAATGAGGCTTTTGATTTTCTCATATGCAACCCCGAAAAGTTTTTCAATTAAGAAATCCATAACCTTCATTATAATAGTTCCAAGTAACTTGTTGAAGGTGGAGAGAAAATCCAGTTTTGTTTCAGGAAACTTACCATTCGCAAAAGAGTAGTCAATCAAATAAATCAAAACAATTTTCGGTGTTATAACAGATTCAACAATTTTTTTCACAAAAGCAGTGATTAAACTCATTGCTTTGTTTTTATAGTCGTCTGCACTCCAGTTACTGTAATTAGTTTCCAGAACTGCCTTTATGTTTTCATTGTCAGTAAAATTGTTTATAATCTCACCACCAGTCAACTGTTCTATTGACTCTTTGATAATGGTTTTCTGTTCTTGGAAAGTAGATTCAGATGTAAGTCCACTGATGTTTGCCATTATACTGTCAATTTCATCATCAGACAGGACGCGCCCACTAATCGTATCGCCAGTTGATGTAATAATGCCTTTTCGCCTCAGTTCTGCGTCCCTGATGAGATTGTTGTATTCTTCATTGGAAAAAGAAAAATAACAATCCTCTATCTCAGTCTCATTTCCCTCAATAATTTTAGTGATAACCTCATTGACTGTAGTTTCCAGAATTGAATCGGATAATGAGATACTTCCGTTTACATTTGCGACAAGACTTATCGACCCATTTGCAATTATATCGAGAATTCCGGAAATAATTGGTTTTGGGTAAAGAAGGCGGATATTATCGAGGAAATCTTTGTTGAAATCGTATATAGTACTAAACTTTACAACATCATTTTTTCTTTTCCGGTACCTCTCCGGGTCCAACAATATTGTAAAATTATTAGTGGCATCATCAAATTTAATTCTGAACAGTTTTGAAAATGTTTTTCCTAAAGCAGAAACATCATCACCTTCTATTACTATATCATTATAACTTTGGGAGGTACTTTCTATTACTTTATCTTTGAAATCACCGTTCCTGGTATCCCAAATGGTTTTGCGGTTGCTTTTTTGCATTTTATCAGCATCAACCATGTTGATAATATACCATAGGAAAGTGTTGAGGTCACCACTTTTCCATACTTCACTCGGACTGCAATCATTAGTAACATCACCATAAAAATGACTGCCGGCGGGGTCAGTTGGATTTGACTTTGAGAAAAGGTTAAAAATGTCAAGGATATCAATGTTTATTTTGAAACCTTCACCAGTTACTTCTTTTCCAGAAATAATCCTCGTATCCAGAAAATTATCACCTATTATTGGGTTATTTGAGCAACTTACAAGCCCATCGAGTACACCTAAAATTGCAAGACGGATGGTCTTGTCCATAAAAAGAAGTGAGTCTTCGCCCACCGATTGTATCATATTCGTAAGTATGTTGAGGAGTTCATCATAACTAACTCCAGCAATGTTCAACAAATTGATGGTAAGACCGAGTGCAGAAGAAATATTAAGTAGTTCAGCCGACCCCGTTCTGTTTATTTTAAAGAGGGTCGGCAGGTTATCAGCCAGCAATTGCGCAACCGCAATCGTTGACATTGTGTTTGTTAAACTACTATTTAGTCTTGGGTCAAGCATTATTTTATAGTGTAAACTTCAGGTTTATCAGCCTCAGTAAGGCTTTTCTTAATTTTGTTAAAATCAAGTGTTGTTGGTTGTTTAGTAAATGCTTTGTCAGCAAGAGTTTCTTCTACACTACCATTATGAGAGATAATTTCAGAGAGAAGTTTTGCTATATCAACCTTTGTTTTGATTGACCTGTCCTTATCACCAAGAAAATCGTGCATGATTTTACCGTATTTGGCTTTTTCATCCATTGAAAAATCTTGGCCCATTGTAGTGCTCTGGGAGATTTTGTTTATTTCTTCTTGAACCTGGTTCAGTTGTTCGCAGGCTTGAATATAAGTCTCTTGAAGTAATTCAGCGACAGTATCTTTTGAATTCAGTTTTATCTTAACTTTATTTGCCATAAATAACCTTTTTCTTGACATACTCCCACGGATGAATCCGTGAGATTCTTGATTTTAAACGCACCCGCCGCTGACCACACGGTCATTGGTCTTACAAGCACTCACCAATTCGTCGATGTCCCGACGAAGTACGGGATTCATCCCACCACTAAAGTAGTGGGTTTTCTCCCGGAATTATTATAAATATTCGTCCTACAAATCTTCAATCATTTTCTTCTTCAACTCATAGTAGGCGAACTTATATTTCTTCATGTTGTCCCTCACTTCCTTTGTAGAAAGAAGCGTGTTTTCACGCAGGTAATAGAGGACTTTGGATTTGTTAAGTTTGTTAGAGCCGTCATCTGTAAGTATACCCTCCCAATTGTTAAAGAGTTCACAAAGCACACTCCCTACTTTTCTTTCATTGTCAGACAAATGTATTGAAGAATCATTCATCATTTCATCAATTTTTTTCGCAATCCCGCTTGTAAGGTCAGAGGCTAAAGTATTCGAATCTGTATTGGTCGAGTAGTCTATGCTGTTCTGGAACTTCTCGTATGTATCATCATACGGCTCGTTGCGTTCAATTTTTTTCTTGAACTGGTTGATTTTGTAAATCAATTGGTTTTTGCAGATTGTTCCATAATATGAATACGCCTTATGATGTTTTTCCGGGTCATATTTATCCATTTTTGTGGATAAGAAAGACATTATGTCATTGAAGGTTTCATCAAATTCTTCTTCCGGAACGAAAAGTTTGTATCTGCGGATAATTGATTCTATCATCTTAGTGAAAGCAGGTTTCAGTATTCCGTTGAATATTTCATTTCGTCTTTCAACACTATCTGTTTTAAGGTATTCTTTTACAGCATTTTCTTGCACCTCTGAAAAATACATCTTCTCTGTTTCACTCTTGGGTTTTCTGCCTTTTTTGGCCATTGTTGATAAAGTTTTATCTTTAATTTTATTAACAACCGCCATCCACGAATTTAATCGTGCTTCTAAGCACACCCCGAAGGGCCTTTCCACTTTGACGTTGAAGGCCAGCCCTCTGGACTGGCCAAATAAATAATTAGTTCTTAGGAGAAAATGTTTTTTTTCTATCTTCTTTGAAGAAATATTCTTTCTGTGCCAAATCCAAATACCATTTAACCTCTTCTTCGGATAGCCCGGAATATTTCTCTACAAGACTTCCCTTGCGATTCATTCCGTGTTGGTACCCTATTTTAGGTATGACGTATGCTTTTTTGGAATTGTTCAAGGTTCTTAAAAGAAATTCAGTCCAAAAAGCAATCTTAATACTGGGTTTTAGGCCACCAACGGTCACAAAGTCCGTGGTTTTGAAAACAGAACCGGTCAGGTTAAAGTCTGAATAATCCTTAAGAGCATCGATTGATAGATAACCAATATTATCCGAATATGCCGCCGAAAGGCCAATTTCATTCGCTAAACCAACTGGAACCTTTTCACCAGAAGAAAGGTCGTATACTTCAGTCACAGGAAGAAATACCGAGACATCTTGAAGTGTTTCGAGATGCTCCTGAACATTCTTGAACCAGATTTTTGTGTAACTGTCATCAACTTCAAGGATGGAGAAGTAATCAGTCTGGCAGGATTTGGCTGCAGCATTGATTTGTGAACAGAAATCAGAGACTTCGTTTTCAAGGAAATTTATTCTTCCCTCATATGTTATCTGTATTTTTTCATATTCTTTCAGAACTGCTTTTGGACCAACCACGGTAACAGAGTAATTTTCATTGTTACTGGGTACACTAGATAAAGCGTTTTGATAGAACTTACTAAGTTCGTCACTGTATTCGTGAACTGGCACTATAATGGTGATGTTTTTCATTATTTGTTAGTTTCTTCCTTTTTATTCAATGTTGCAAGCGTTCCTTCAAACTCTGCAAGCCTTTTTTCTGTAAGATAGGTTATGACAGATTCAATATCACTATCATTCACTTCCTTCGTGTGAAGATTTTCAACTGTTTTTATCTCATCATAAATCGTATCGGGCACTTCATCCCTTAACCACATAGTAATCAATCTTGCAAGAAGGTCTGGAACTGCACTATAGTCATCAAACCAAATTACTGAATCAGTAAGGCCATCTTTGCTTTTCATCCACTCAGGGAGTTTCTTAGGAATCTTCCCAATAACAATTGAACCAGTTTTCAGGGCCTCGAGCGCTGCGTAGCCGAAACTGGATTCTTCATCAATCCAAACGGTGATTGCACCATCACGGATTGCATCTGCAAAGGTACTCTGAGGTAGATTGGCAAGTTGTGTGAATGTGACCCATTTATATTCAGGATATTTCCACATAAACGGTTTGATGATTCTGGAAGCATCATTACCGTCCTTGCAGACAAAATTCACGATAAGTTTCCTTGGTTTCTCTGATTTACGGAAAACAGTAGAGGAAATCCCCGGACGGACCAAATGTGTTTTAATTCTGGGAAGATTCTGTTCGAACCAATCAGCGTTATATTCAGTATTAACAATTGCGTCAGTTATACCATATTTGTAAGGACTGACACCAAGAGGGATAAACCTTGTGAAATATTCATCGTTCTGGAAAATAATGACTCTCTTGCAAGGCAAAGCCTTGGTTTGGGACATAATTTCGGTATAGATATCAGGAATAAAAAGGAAATCCGAGGGGGATACTTTCAAATGCCTATTGTCTACGATATTATGTTTGAGTTCAGAGTACTTTCCTTCGGCCCACTCGCCTATTCCCACGAATTCCTTTTCACTGTGAAGCATGGTAACATCATACCCCTTGGAGTGGAGATAATAGGCAATACGGTAGATGTAAAGGAGTGACCCAGAAGGTACGCCTTTTGTGTCAATTACATAAAAGTAAAATCTTGATTTCTTATCCTTTAGTTTTGCAATTTCTTCCTCAACCCTTTTGATTATAACATCTTTACTAACCGTTGTTTCTTGGTTTGAGAGTGTTTGCGGCATTTCTGTATTTTTTGTATTTTCAGCCATAATTTTCTTTTTTAGTCAGTGATTTCGTAAATTACTTTATAAGTTAAGAGCGTGTTAAAGGCAATGTTGAAACTTATGTCAAAACGAATGTCGTTTTCAAAAGAGCCATAGTAGTACTGTTGTTTATTCAATACAACCGTAAGGCAGGTCTTGAACAAATCGTACCGCATTGTGTCATTCTGGGTATTTCCAACACCCTTTATTTCCCTGATTACTTTTGAATTCGATTCAAGTACGCCAGTCTCAGTTTTTTCAAAGCCTTCTGTGATTTCAACGGAGTTACCATCCTCATTGTCCGACTTGAAGCAGAGCCTCTCAATTGCAGACACATCTATTCCGTATTTTTTTCCGTCGGAATAGAGAACATTGTCCTCCACTTCCTTCTTTTTAAATAAGTTTTTCAATAATCCCATTGTCGTTTATGAAGTCTAGCATGTTATTATATGAATAATCCCCAGCAACCGCTTTGTTGTAGTCTGCTTCGATTTTCACTGTTTTCTTACCATCAGGTTTTTCCAAAAGAAGTTTTGGGTTGGCAGTGACAAGTACATCACATTTCTTCCAAATATTACTAGAGTCGGCCGGGAGATAAACCTCTCTCACCCGAGCCCCAAGTCTTGAAATAAACCAATAAGTTGCGGGAATGGTGAGCCCATATTCAAAAGTTGAGACTATAATAACCTCGATTGGGTCATCTGTGTCAATATTTGTCAGGTCTTTTGTCGTCCAGTTTATAAATGCGGCACCAAGGCCTCTGTCACATGAAGGGCATTTACCGAAAAGTTCCCAAGGATAATCTTCATACACAAACTCCTCGTATTCTTTCCTGTTTTCAAAAGGAAAAACCTCATCCAGTTTGTTTGTTTTAATCTCTAATGACTCCAAATCAATGTCGGGGTTAATATCGCGTTTGTAAAATTGCCCGAAATTGTATGTATAGTCTCTCAAGACATCATTCAAATCAACGGCTATTGTCATTTTATTCTTTTTTTATTCTTGTTTATTTTTCTTTACCTTTCCTGCACGAATGCCCTCAAGAAGTTTTTTACTTTCCTCTATGTCGATTTTATTGGCATTTTCAGCAGCCTCGATATTTTCAATTGCTTCTTTCAATGGAGTTGCCCTACGATTTTTCCTTTCCTCTTTGGCTTCAAATTTGCGTTTGGACTCTTCATCATACATATCTTCGGCAATGTCTACACCGAGTTTTTCAGGCGTGCCCGTAAAGGTCAGAACATATGAACCACCTTTCTCATGATATTTAATGCCAACATATTCGAGATTGATGAAGGAGAATTCGAGCAGGTCTTCAACAGGAAAGGCTTTTTCAGAAATGAAGGAAACATTATCAAAATCAGTTATATCTGACATTCTAGATTTACGCTCATATAATGTTTTCATCTCTTTATCAAAGAAAATAGCCTTCGGCTCATTCTCCTGAGGACCAGCCGGTACATAAAAATCAAGATAGTAAGTCTCACCGTCTTTGCGGATGATTAACTGGCTTGCGTAATCTTCTATGTTAAACCTAGACAGCCATTTTCTCTTAATTTTGAGTCTGTGTTCAACCTTTCCCTCTTTTCCGGTACTGAGAAGATTTCCTAGTTCCTCTGACACGGACTTTTTAATGAGGTCATTTTTCTGAATTATGACAACACTGTACTCTTCCTCATTGCAAATGTTTTTGTTGGCCTTTGTGAAAATCTCATTTTTGCTTTTTTTCACTGCCTGGCCGCCGCCGACATACTTGTATTCATCAGCTTTTTTTGCAGCCTGATATGTTTCATAACGAAGGTCTTTTACTTCTTGGGTAACTTCACCACGAAGCAGAGCCGCGTAGAGGTTATTACTCTCTATTTTTTTCTCCTGTTCCGAATCGCTCCCAGTGACATTTTTATTGCTGTTTGAAATAACTTCATCAGCGGATTTCATCCCGCGAAAAAGCGAGTTAAAGAAAATTACTATATTGAGTTTCAGTTTTTTGAAAAAATTAGACATTTTCAAGGCGGTTTTCGATTTCATTAAATATTCTGTTCTTTTTTGCCTCTGCCGCATTCAGTTTTTCCAATGTGGACTTGAGTACTTCTTTACTCTCTTCACTGTCACCATACCGATTTCCACGGCTCATCTCATAAAGATTCTTGTATTTGTCACAGATAATGTTGGCACTCTCATTGTATGCCACGAGTTCCACTATGGAAGCATTTTTCAAAATTTCACTCATTTCTTCTAAGTTTACATTAACATACCCCGAAAAGGCTTTAAGGTCAAGTAATACAATAAAAAAAAACCGTGAATTTCTTCACGGTTTTCTTCAAAAAAGTATGCTTAGTTATTGATTGTAGGCAACGCTGTTTTCTACGACCCATTTAGAGTTCTTGTATTCGTTGAGATTCCGACTGTTGGTGTAACTCATAGCAGAGCGGAGGTAGTCAATTTCGTTTTCAACCCACCCACTGAGATTGAATTCCACTCGTTGGTAATAAGTTTTTCCCTCGGATGTCTTAATTTTCGCGTTAGGATTTATTTTTGCCTGCGCTCTTTTCGAACTCATTCCATAGAACTCTTTCCAGATAGAAAGTTTGTTTTCCTTAAAAAGTGCGTATGCTTTTCCAAAGTCCTTTCTTTGTATTTCCCTTCCGTAAGTAAAGAGGGTTTTAAATGGTCTGAAGATTTTCTTACCATTCACATTGAAATAGGAGTTACCATATGTGGTTTTCCCTGCGGACTCAATGGCTTTATTGAAAAGCCCACCTATCATGACATAATCAGCATAAATGAGGGCTTTCTGTATGTCTCGATATCCGCGAATGCCGCCGTCAGCAATGATTTTACATTTTCCCCCAAGTTTTACTTTGTATTCATAAATCTCTTTAATCAAAGAAAAACTTGGAAAATAAATACCAGTATTGCTGGCTGTAAGGCAACCACTTCCAGAACCGATGGTGCAGCGCACATAATCCACACCGGCGTTTTCATATGCTCTATATGTTTCGGGATTGGCAATGTTGCCAGTCATAATGGTAAAGAAAACCCCGGGGAGCCTTTTCAGTTGTACGCAGATGTCAAGAAGACTGGTCATATGACCGTTTGCGATATCAATACACACCTTATAAGACTCATTGGTGCGTATCCAGCCTTGTGGCCCGTGTGCATCAAGGAAATCCCTGACTGCATCCTCTGCTTCTTGTAGCGAAATGGCAAAGAAGCAATTATATTTCCGAGAGAGTTCAATCCTTTTTTTTATTGGTACAACAGTTCTCGGAATAATGGTGTTAATCTTGTTATTAACGAAATCTTCTATGTTCTCTTCATCAACAACACTATCCATAGGAGAAGCAAAGATAGGAAGCATTCCATTTTCGTCAAAGGGGTTACATTCCTTTCTTGACCTGATGTCGGTAACAACTTCCGGCATAATGGATACATCATTGTATCCTAACTTGATATCGTGTTCTTTCATAACTAATTCCTGCCAGTTGAGCCAAAACCTCCGGAGGCACGCTCAGTTTCATCAAGGGTTTCAGTATTTTCCCAAACAATTGTTTCAAATTTATTAAGCACGGCCTGTGCTATCCTGTCCCCCGGGTTTATTGTGAACTTTTCCTGTGAAAGGTTTATGAGGATAACACCAATTTCACCACGATATCCCGCGTCAACAGTACCTGGCGTATTAAGAACTGTGATACCGTTTTTTACAGCAAGGCCGCTTCTTGGCCTGACCTGCAGTTCATATCCCTCCGGGACCCCTAAATAAAGGCCTGTGGGTATGCAAACTCGTTCAAGCGTGTTTATCGTTATTGGGGTTTCTATATTTGCCCTGAGGTCCATTCCCGCGTCCCCGGGGTTTTTATACTCTGGGTTAGGGTATTTTGATTTGTTAATGATTTTAACTTCCATAATCTTCTGTTTCAGCGTTTTTTAAGAAATGTTGCGCCTCATGTACATATTTGCAAGAACTTATGTCCGCCGGCGTGCTTATTGGAAGAAGTTCTCGATGTTCGCTTAGCGGTATTGGAGAAATTCGTTTTTCAGAGTTCCTTACATATGAAAGATGTGGCTGGTTTTTCACAAAACCTATTTTTCTGTTTGACAGGGAACTTATTTTTATAATCTCTTTCTCCTCGTAGTTATTTCTACTATGGAGATAAACATAGTCCCCGAGCATAAAATTCTTCGAACCCCAGACATATGGCGTTTTCTTGATTAGAATTGTCTTTTTGAAATCTTCTTGCGGGATTACATTGAGCAGTAGATTTCTGTATTTCACAAAGTCACTCCAGCCATATTCTCTGTTCTTTTTCGGAACCGTAAGAGTCTCGGGATTTTCGAAATAGTCTATGACGCAACACCCAAAATCAGTATCAACCGTATGAAAAGAAATATGAAGTTTCTTTAAATCAACAATACCCTTCCAAACATCACCATTCCAAAGAACTTGCTGACGGGGTACTATTTGTGCCCCTTCATTGGGCGGAAGTGCATCGTGCACCACAATTTTTCCACCCTTGTTCAAGTGCTTAAGGGAGTTGATAATGTCTTTTCTTACTTGTTCCCTCATATGCAATCCATCAATGAAGATAATGTCATATTTCCTATTGACAGTTTCAAAAAATTCATCTGAAGTCATTTTGTAAGTCAGATGCTGCTTAATTTTCTCTCTTGTTGTAGCATCGAGCGGCACATCAAAACCATTTTTATGGTCATCTTCAAAGAACGGGTCGACACTCTCCTTGTTCTTGCAAACAATTCGAGTGTAATTGTTATCCGGATTATCAAGGCCTATCTCCAGATACGATTTGTATCCGAAAAAAGAGATAAGATTGTTTATAATGTCAGTTCTTGTCATGCCTTCTTCCTGTTTACATTTATCTTCATATAAGTGAGGTCATCAGCCATCTTTACAAACATAGCAAGTGGTTGGATATGAAGCATAGAAAATTTGTCCTCGTTGTTCTTGTCGTTGATTTTCATTGCCTCGAACTCACTTTCAGAGAGTGTAATGCCGGCAAGTTGGCAGAGGTATTGTGACCTTTCACCACAATTTATGGTGGTTTCGTTGTCCACCCATTTATAGATAATACCTCTTCTGTTTACCTGCCATTCATCGTCATTCGGTTGGTAAATCATCACTTTCCCAATCTGATGAAGGAGCATTACTTTGCGGAATGAACGCCAATCAACCCCAAATTCATTGACCAATTTCTTTACTGGCCCGGTAATTGTTTGAACTTCTTTTTCAGACGAAGTTGACTCGAAAAGTTTCTTCGCGTAATCAAATGAGCGGTTGATGAGGAGAAGAAGGGCGCCTTTAAAAGCAAGCCCCGATGAAACTTCCAGACCGGCCGGTGCAGATTTTATCTTTTCAGCACCGCCAAGTACTTCAACCAGTTTTTCGGTGTTTACTCCAACACCTTCGAGTTCGCTAATGAACCTTACATAAAGTTCATTTATCTTCACATCACTAAGCATAAATTTTGTTTTTAAATTTTCTGGTACAAATATACAAAAACTATTTATTTAAAAAATGCAGCATGGAAAAAATTCTTTGGTGGGTGGTTTTCATCCTTTTGTGTATATGGCAATTACCACAATTGTTGATTGCGGGATTAATGGCTCCTTTTCTCGGAAAAAAGAAACTGGTCGCCGCCAGACATTTTAATTTTTGCTGGAAAGGAGAAAACATGAGTGGGGGAATCAGTCTCGGGCCCGTGGCATATGTCTCTGAAAGGAGTAGCGAAACAACTATCTGTCATGAAATTGACGGACATACTGTGCAAAGTAAGATACTTGGGCCGCTTTATCTCTTGGTGATAGGTTTGCCGTCCCTTTTGAATGCCATTTTTGACTTTACCGACTGTTATTACGACTTTTTTACAGAATCGTGGGCCAATAAATGTGCCGGCTTAAAAGTTAACAAGTGGTGTTCACTTGTTAAAGACTAAAAAAATCCTCCCGTTTTCAGTGACAGGAGGAAAAACAAGAAAAATTATGGAAGCAGGCCTCTACTTGCCCACCACACTTTCGTAGAAAGCGGCACGCTCTTCTGAAAGTGTTTTCATATTATATTTCGGTTTAATTGTATCCGCAAGATTTTTCTTTAGGATATCAACATATTCGGGGTGTTCTACAATCTTTTTGATTGCTTTTACCCAGTCTTTATGGTCTTTGCGGTGTTCGATAAGAATTGCATTACCATTTTCGTTAATCTGGCTGCCGGGTCCGAAGAAATTCACTGTATCAAGAGTATATGGACCAGAATCGGAACATATCACTGCCGTATCTTTGAATGCGGCCTCAATTAGTTTCAATTGGCTCTTGAATGAATTGAATGTGGACTCTTTGAGTGGAACGAGAAGTACATCAATAGTATCATAATGTGTAAGATAATTGTTAATGTCCCTTGTCCACTGCCTTACATATTTTTCTTCTTCAATCTTTGGATACTCCAAATCAGGAATTGACCTATTAAGGAATGCCTTGTATTCCGGGGAAACAATGTCTGGGTCGTATTTGTTAGTGATAAGTTGCTCAAAACGATACCAACAGGTTTCTTCAGGTTTAATGGGCCTTTGCTGAGCAGAGCCGTCGGGCTGGTAAATGGTCATCGTTCCACGAATATCATATCCACAAAGATGAAATTCGGCTTTGTCCCAGATATCTTTATGGCCAAAAGTGTCCCTGAGAATTTCCAAATCAGGCTCGTGAGACGAACCCATAATGAAACCAAAACGAATTTTACCATTTTTTGACGGAACCTTAGGCGTAAGCACTTGCGGCTCATCCTCAAATAAGCCGTTTGGAAGAACTTTCACATTCTTGTTATACTTAAGACACTCTTTTTCGAAAATAGGGGTTGTGGTTGTCACCCAGTCAACCATTTGAAGTGTCTTTCTTACCTTCTCAGGAACTTTTCCCCTCTCATTTGCATGATATGTAGGGTGCGTCCTGTCAATAAACCAGTAAGCGTCGTCCACATCCATCAAAATTTTCACACCGGATTCACGGAGTGCAGTGATTGCATTCCAGAATGTTTCTTGGTCTTTTTCGAGACCTTTGTGAAAATGTATGATATCATATTTTTTGAGAGCCTCAATATTTTCCCAGTCAGGGCTCATATCAATATCTACATCAAACTTCTCTGGAAAATATCTTTGAAGCCCCTGTGCCGGCTGTATCGACCTAAATCTTCCGCATCCGTAGTTGTCCGAAGGGACAATTAAGACTTTAATCTTGTTTTCTGACATATTTTTTTGTTTTTAATGTATTTTATTTCTTGTTTTAGTCAACATTTTTCTTTAGTTCTTTCAGTTTTTCTTGAACTTCATCATAATCCATACCAAATTTCAAAACCCCTCGGCCCAACGCCGGGTAATCGTCAAGACCCTCAATATCAATCCAAGAAAGTGCCATTATACCATTTATACAATACAGAAGAGGATATGCAGAATTTTTAATGGCCAACCCAAGTTTATAGTCAGAGTTCACACGCTGAACAGTTGTGTAAGTATCTTTCGGGGGATAAATGTCCTCCTCATCGCATATTGCGGGGTTTTTATTGTCCCAACCGCCGTTCCAGACAATTTCCGGAGTATCCGAAAAATAAAGGTCATAGGTAAATGTGTTATATTTTTTATCCTCTATTACTGGTGCAACAAAAACAAGACTTAAATTACTCATCATTTCCCTCCTTTTCTTCTATTTCTTCCTCGGGCTGGTAATCAAATTCCTGAAATTGTATTTTGTTACGGGTTAATATATCCCTAACCATATCGATATTTTCCCCGAAGTTAATCACAACCTTAGACTCTTCATCTTTACTAAAAACAAGGCTTATAATCCCGTCAATACAGTCTTGCAGGGAAAACCATGTACTTTTTACGGCTGTATCCAGTTCTTCGTTGGATACAACCCTCCATTCCTTTGTAAGTCCATCTGAAAAGGGCTTGATGTTTGGAACACCACCAGCAGGTGTCACATTAAAATTGTCGCCCCATATAATATCTGGGTCGTCGGAAAATAGAAAGCGGTATACAAATTGGTCTCTTCCTATTTTTCCTATTGGTTCAGCAAATACAATAACATCTTCCATTCCCTCGTTTCTTTGAAATTAGAATATTTATAAGAAAATGTCAAGTGATGAAAAATAATATAAGACTAACTGAAAGTCAATTGAGGGCGTTAGTATCTGAGGCCTCTAAAAAAGTTCTAAATGAAATAAGCCTTGATACAATTGGAAATGCTGAAAACCAAAGTAATAACTGGCGTAGAGGGGACTATGACCCATGGGATAGTGATGCGTGGAAGGATATTATAAATTATAATGATATTTTTGATGCTATAAGGGATATTAACATTGCACTAGAAAAGTTAGGCGGGGATTATCCTACTGAACAAAAGTTTTTGGGGTATCTTGAAGAGATTTGGAATTTCTTTGAAAGAAAAGAGTCTCAACACGAAAATTTTAAAAAAACTGAAAGAAGAAAAAACCATGAGACACGCAATGAAATTCTCCAAAGAGCAAAGCAATTCGGGGCTACAGATTTAAGAGATTGGGATGCTGCATTTAACAGTGTTCCAGAAGATAGATTTAATGAATTTGCAATATCTCTCTCAAAAGAGACCAGAGAGTGGCTCAATAACGAAGGATTTCTTGATTACAATAGCAAAACAGGTGAATTTTACAAGGAGTAATGTTATGGAAAGATATAAAATTTCAGAAAACACATTAAAAAGAATGGTTTTTGAGGGGACTAAAAAAGCACTCAAAGAAGAAATAGACGATTATCTTGAAAATCTTGTTGACAACGTATCCATCACCCTTACTGATAAGTATGGGTTTGGGACCGAGGCTGCATATGCTGCGGCTGAAAAAAGTGTTGCTCAACTAGATGACACCGATTCATTGAGTGGTGACGAACAGGAAGATTTTGATGCTGCACTCCAAAGGTCTATGTCCAACTATGTAAATGAAAGCCTTACTAAAAAGAGCATCAAGGAAGGGCAAGAAGAATATGAAGCACTTCGTGGGTCTGTGGCTATATGTCTGTCAATGATTGACAACACTTTCAAACGGGATGATATTGATAATGTAAGCCCAGATGTCCTCAAGGACCTTATCATTCGTATTTACGATGAACTCAGCCCAAATAGAGTAAACCTTTAAAATGACATTTGACACAACAAACATAAAAAGGAAGAATCCTATAAACAGGAACAACATGTTTTTCTCAAAAGAATCTTTTGATTTTGAGGAAAACCTTGCTCTTGAATATATGGAACAGGATATGAATCAGACAGTCATCCTTTTCCAAGTGGATTTATCCAAAACGAAAGTCAATGACCTTTACAAAGAGGCCTCTAAAAGCGACATTGTTTTTAAGACCCCGGTTGAACTCACCTGTATATATGAAATAGAAGAGTCTGAAACATCATCTTATGATGACAAACAGTCAAAAAGTGTATATGTAAAGCCGGGAACTTTAAAATTGAGTGTCTTAGAAAAGACCCTCAAGGAAATGAACGCCGATATAAAGAGAGGAGATTTCATAGGTGTAGTGATAGACCCTGAAAGAACTATTTACTTCGAAGTCAATAATGATGGTAAAGCGTTGCAAACAGCAAACAGTCAGACTATGTACGGAGTAAGGCCTTATTGGAGAAGCATTCGTGCAAACTATGTCGACCCAGTTACATTTAATGGATAAAAATAAAAATTGAGATTATGTTTAAAGTTGTTTTTGGCTCTTATAGTAAAAAAGACGGGACCCCTGAGGATGGTGTCTACGAGATACTTCAATATCTCGAAGGCCTGAAAGAAAAAGATATCTTAGTAAGGCTCGACCCAGATATGAAATATGAGGGGGTGGACCTCTTCTGTGATTCTTTGAGCATAAAAAACCTTCAGGTAAAGAAAATTAATGACAGAGGAGAATATGAGGCCTCTTTCGAAACTAAGAATAAATCAAATATCATTCGTCTTCTCGCCAATATGGGTAACATCGGAAACGGCGGACATTCATATGATATAAAAATCGGAAAGAAGACTTTTTATTTTGACGGCGATGGGGCAGACAGAATAGTGAGTATAAACGGAGTAGAACTTCGTGGCGATATGAAAAAACCTTATTATTGGGGAAAGTTTTATGAAAAAGAAGAAAAAATAGATGAGAGTATGAGAAAAATAATCAAACTTAATGAATCACAACTCAAAAATCTTGTCATGGAATCAGCCAAGAGAGTTATGAAGGAAATGTATGGAGACATTGCGGACACATCGTTTGGTGTTGACGATGTTGATGATAGTTCATCGATAAGCAATGACGCCGTAAATGACAATGATTTCGAACAAAACGAAAATGCCACATTCTTGAAACAACTTTTGAAAATGAGGAAAGAAGGGGTTATCTCAGACGAAGAATTGAACCGTATGAGACAGTCTCTCGGAATTTAAAAGAACACACCTTCGGGTGTGTTTTTTTGTTAAACGCCGTCGGAAAACTATTTATGAATATGTTGAGAAAAAAGTATAAAGACTATCTGAATATTCATCCTACCCCAGACCCGATAGAGAGGAGGATGAATATAACAAAGGAGGTACTCCATAAAGGTACTCCCCTTCCAAAACCGGTGGTATATGAAGATATTGATGAGGCGTTCAAAAAATGGGTTGAAGAAGACCTTATGATATCGTTCGAAGGAAAGCGTCTTCCGACCATGACACTTTTTTCCAACCAAAGATTCAGCGAATATCTCCAGAGTTGGCAGTTCCTTGACGAGAACAACAATGTGCTTTTGAACTTCAAGACTGTCAATAGGGAAAACAATCCCCAACAAGGTTCGCAGTATGCAAAGAATTACAACATCCCCGGGGACCGGTTCTACCTTATGTCAAGGGAAGTGGCAACAGATGAGGCAGGAAGAAAATATTTCATTGACTACAAAATGAAACAGCCTTTCAATGTCGACCTTGTCTACAGAATAAACATAGTAGCAAGCAGGCTTGAACTCCTTAACGAATTCAACCTTATGGTACTTGATAAATTCAAATCAAAGCAGGTTTACATCGCTCCCAATGGATATTATATGTCTATGGTCCTTGACAGTATTTCCGATGAATCCAAATACAGTGTTGACGACCGCCAGTTTTTCAACCAATCGTTTTCAATCACACTCCGGGGGTACATTATCAAAGAGGATGATATGCGTGTTGAGGAAAATCCTTTACTGAGTCTACATTTCACCGGTGATGAAGACAAAAAAACCCGCCCGCTTGTCTCACTGGTTCCTGATATTGATGAATGCCCCGATTCCGGAGAGACAGACGATAGATACTACGAAACCCTGAGGCTTGATTTTGACATATGCCAGGATGACTTCATAACATTCAATACGAAAAAAAACAACATAGTCATATATTTCTATGAAGTTGAAAACATACAATGGTTTGAAATGTCGGTGGATGGTGGTGAATGGATTAAATATCTTCCGGAGTGCCCCGAGGACTTCAGTGTTTCAGCACCCGAATACACTGTAATAAAACTGAAAATAAAACGGGACCGTATTCTTTCTCCGTCCGCTGTTATTTTCTCCGCATTTGACCGGAACAAAACCATGAAGATAGACGATGACGGAATCCGTGAGTTCCGGCCGGAAACCGAAGAAGATAATAATCCTGTTGAAATTGTTCAGGAAGATTAGATTTTCAAAAGAAAATTACTATTTATAGGAAAGTAAATAAAAAGAAAAATTATATTTGATTATGAGTAATAGCATAAGAGGCAACAATGTAGCCCCGGGCCTTTACTTCAAGGAAGAAGAAGTCGCTTACGCAGCGAAGAGCCTTGGTATTACATCACTCGGTGTTGCAGGCGAAACAGTCAAAGGTCCTGCCTTCGAAAATATTCCCGTGAGCACTTGGGATGAGTATCAGAGGTATTTCGGCGGCACTTCTACTGAAAAATTCAAAGATAGTCAGTATCCTAAATACGAACTCCCTTTCATCGCAAAGAGTTTCCTTACCGAATCCAAACAACTTAATGTGGTAAGAGTGCTCGGCCTTTCCGGCTATAATGCTGGCCCGGCTTGGTATATTAAAGCTGATAATGCAAGTGCCGATAGTGAAAGAATTGTAGCAGTTCTCCGTTCAAGAGGTCACTATGAAAAATACGGTAGTTCTAAAACAGACGAGCAAGGCTGTCCAAAATATGACGGCTTTGATAAACTTGTTTATGATGTAAAGAGTGTTAAAATCGCTCCTTATCAGACTGCTGACGGTACAGTTAATTGTAGTGGTATTTCTTTCGGTGAGACAAAAAAAGAAGTACCTACTGGTCTGACTTCACAGAATCTCGGAAGATTTATTCTTGAAGTTAAAGATAACAACAATAATACAGTGAAATATGCTGTTTCTCTCAATCCTTCCGACCGTGACTATATCCTTACAGTTCTCGGAACAACACCTTTTGATTCTTCTGCACTTATCTATGTAGAGGAACTCTACGATGTTGCACTGTTGCAAGGTGTTGAAGAAGGGAACATTAAAGAGATAACTCTTGGTTCAGCATATACAGAGTGGAGCACTGGGTCCACTGCTACTGAACTTGAGGTTGCTAAAATTAAACGATACAATGCAGTTGCAGACCCTGTTGCTGATTTCCTGACAATACCAGCAGAAGAGCTCAGAAGAGGTAATCTTGGACAAACATTCATTGCTACAGATGATACAATAGTAACAGGTGCGAGTGTTGGTGATATTTACAAAGTTGTTTATGAAAACAACAATTATAAGTATGACAAGGTTAAAATCGATTGGAATGCCACCGGAGCAACAACTCCTATTGAGGAAAACATCAATGTTGTTTTCATTAATTCAGTCGGTAGATATTACACATTGAAGACATTGAAGGATGGTGATAAACTTGAACTGGTTTCAGATGACCTCAATAATTACAAAGAGCGTTTCCGTTCAGCAGTCACACCTTGGTTTGTGTCACAGATACTTGGCTCCACTGGCGAATTTAATGTGAAGAAACTCTTCCGTTTCATCTCTATCTCTGACGGTGACGCAGCAAACCAAGAGTTTAAGGTTTCTATTGAAAAGATTTATCCAGAAGAAGGCCTCTTCGATGTAGTTATTCGTGACTACGCCGATTCAGACCTTGAGCCTGTGGTTCTTGAAAGGTTTGCCAAGTGTTCGCTTATCCCTTCCCAGAGTTCTTACATCGCCAAGAAGATTGGTACATCAGACGGAGAGTTTGAGGCTAAGAGTACTTATGTGACTGTAGAACTTGCAGATGATGACGCCATCAACGGCCTTGTGCCTTGCGGTTTTGTCGGCTTCCCTGCGAGAAAAGAAAATGCTTATCTTCCACTGAAGTACAACACTAATATTGACAATGAAATCAGACCTAGAAAGCAGTATTTCGGTATGTCTGACTTGGTAGGCGTTGATGTTGATGTGCTCAAATATAAAGGAGTTTCCGCTTATTTTGAAACTGAAACTTCCGAACATGGCTATACTAATGGTTTCCACCTTGACACAAGGGCTTCTTTCGCGATATCAACCGCTACTACTTTTAATGTTAAAGTAAATGGTGAAACTGGCTATACTTGGTCTGTGGTTGAGACTAATAGCAACACCAATGAAGGTGCAAACGGTATTCCCGTGATAACAACCGAGGCTGAAATGTCAGATACTATTTATGGTGATGTTAATTTCAGGAAATTTACTGTATACCCCTATGGTGGCTTCGATGGCTGGGATATATATCGTGGAAAGAGGACCAACACCGATGATTTCAAAGCCAGCAAATATAGAGGAAAGGTAGATGGTGCAGGTGAGAATTTCTCCAGAATATTTGACAGAAGCGGTCTTGACCTTGATGGTTTCAAGAATGCTATCAACTCAGACTTCTATGCTTATCTTGCCGGCTATCGCCAGTTCGCAAATCCTGAGGCTATAGATATCAACCTCTTTGCAACTCCTGGCATTGATATCATCAACAACACACTTCTTGTTGATGAAGTCACCAACATTCTTGAAGACTTTGAAGACGGGCGTAATGGTGATGCACTCTATGTTCCCACAACCCCTGATAAACCTTCCGGAGCAAGCGATGCTAAGGATGATATGTACACACCAGAGGAAATTGTTGAACTCGTAAAAGATACAACAATCAGCGATTCTTATGTTGCAACATATTACCCTTGGGTGAAGTACTTTGACCAACCTAGTGAAACTTACATCATGCTTCCTCCTACAAAGGATGTTATGAGGAACTTTGCATTTGTGGATAACAACTCTGCTCCTTGGTTTGCCGCTGCCGGCACAAAAGAAGACAATGGTGCTGTTAGTTGCACAAAGGCTCATAGATTCACTAAGAAAGGTGATGAAAACGTGCTTTATGCAAACGCAATCAACCCTATTGTTACATTTGCAAAAGACGGTGTTAAAGTTTGGGGTAACAAGACTCTCTACTTCCCTACACAGGAAACTCCTCTTACCAGAATCAATGTCCGCAGACTTATGCTTAGGGTTAAGAAACTTATTTCCGGTGCCGGTAGAGTCCTTGTCTTTGACAACAATGATGGTACACTTGAGAGACAGTTCCGTTCAATTGTAGAGCCGATTCTCTCCAATGTGCGTGCTAACAGAGGTATCACTGATTATCGTCTTGATGTTCTCAACTCCGCTGAGTGTGATGATGAACACGAGATTCAGGCCGCAATCCACATTAAACCTACCCCTACAATGGAGTGGCTTTCAATCGGATTCCGTATCTACAACCAGTGCACTCAGTTCACAGACTAAAAAGAAGTTTATAAAACAAAGAAGCCTCCGCGTTGCGGGGGCTTTTTGTATATAAGATAATAAGTAAATTAGTTTCTTTACACTTCTTGAACCGTCCAACCGGAAGGAATACCCGAAACACCTGACGGCCAAGAAACGCCTGATTTCTTTACAAATGTTCCTGATGTGGCAACATTCTGAACCCAATTTGTTAATGCCCCTGTTACTGATATGTTCGTTGCAAGGCACTTGATGTGATTTAGTGAGGTGCAGCGACTGAATATGCCGTAATAGCATTGAGATGCAAGCGTGCTTGCGAGAAGTTCCGGTGCGGAAGTCAGCGAGGTGCAACCTGCGAACATATTGTAATAGCATTGAGATGCAAGCGTCGTTGCAGGGAGTGCCGGTGCGGAGGTCAGTGAGGTACAGCCTACGAACATAGCGGAATAACAACTATCCACAAGCGTCGTTGCAGGGAGTGCCGGTGCGGAGGTCAGCGAGGTGCAACCTGCGAACATACTGAAATAGCAATTATTCGCAAGTGTGGTCGCTGGAAGTGCCGCTGGCACTGATATCAGTGAAGTGCAATCATAGAACATTCTCTCACAGCATCGAGTCGCAAGCGTGGTTGCTGGAAGTTCCGGTGCTGATGTCAGGGATGTGCAACCACTGAATATGGTGTCATAGCATCGAGTCGCAAGCGTGGTTGCTGGAAGTTCCGGTGCTGATGCCAGGGATGTACAACCAGCGAACATAGCGGAATAACAACTATCCACAAGCGTTGTTGCAGGAAGTTCTGGTGCAGAGGTCAACGAGGTGCAATCATCGAACATACCACTATAGCAAGAACCCGCAAGTGTGGTCGCTGGAAGTTCCGGCGCGGAGGCCAGGGAGGTGCAGTCACTGAACATACTGGCATAGCAATTATTCACAAGCGTCGTTGCTGGAAGTACCGCCGGTGCGGAGGCCAGGGAGGTGCAACCACGGAACATATACTGATAGCAACTATTCGCAAGCGTTGTTGCGGGAAGTTCCGGTGCTGAGGTCAGCGAGGTGCAACCATAGAACATATTTTGATAGCAATAATCCGCAAGCGTGGTTGCTGGAAGTTCAGGTGCTGATGTCAGTGATGTACAACCTTCGAATATATTGCTATAGCAATAATTCGCAAGCGTAGTTGCAGGAAGTTCCGGTGCGGAAGTAAGGGAAGTACAACCTTGGAACATATTGGAATAGCAACGAGTCGCAAGCGTGGTTGCTGGAAGTTCAGGTGCGGAAGTAAGGGAGGTGCAGCCATTGAACATACGGGAATAACAAGAGCCCGCAAGCGTGGTTGCGGGAAGTTCCGGCACGGAGGTCAGTGAGGTACAACCTGCGAACATAGCGGAATAACAACCACCCGCAAGCGTGGTTGCAGGGAGTGTTGGTGCGGAGGTAAGGGAGGTACAGTCACTGAACATATTGGAATAACAAGAGTTTGCAAGTGTGGTTGCTGGAAGTTCAGGTGCGGAAGTCAGGGAGGTGCAACCATAGAACATACTGTAATAGCAAGAAGTTGCAAGCGTCGTTGCAGGGAGTGCCGGTGCGGAGGTCAGTGAGGTACAGCCTACGAACATACTACTATAGCAAGAAGTCGCAAGTGTGGTTGCTGGAAGTGCCGGTGCGGAGGTCAGCGAGGTACAACCTGCGAACATACTACTATAGCAAGAAGTCGCAAGTGTGGTTGCTGGAAGTGCCGGCGCGGAAGTAAGGGAAGTACAACCTTGGAACATATGGGAATAACAAGAGCCCGCAAGCGCGGTTGCAGGTAATATCAATTTAGAAGCATCAACTACTTTGCATTCCCTAAATAGATAATGACATTGTTGTTGATATCCCGGTGTAAATTCCGAATTGGTCTTGAAGTCATCCCCGTTGAAAATGGACATTATGTTGCCGTATATATTGCACTCAAAATCAGTGGAAATGGATGTGTTCAACTCACGGTCATCATCATTGTAGAAAGAGGTGTTGTTTCCATATAATTCCAAAATATCACCTGTATTGACGCTGATGGTGTCAGCAGAAGTAATGGTCGTCCTTTCACCGCCGTTCTTTGAATACTGGAGGTCAACTTTAAGAAAATAATCTACTGAAGTGAGTGCAAAATTGCCACTTTCCAACGCCTTGATTGTCAGTGGTATCTTACTATAGTCATTGTACTTTACAGTACCCTCCCCCACAAGGCTTACATTGGGCATTTCGTATGCATCGCTGTTTGCAAAAGAAACATATTCGCTTTGAGTACCGAATTTGGTTAAGTATTTCATATATAATCACAGTTTATATATAAATAGTCAAACCCGCACCTTTGTCCGTGTGATGGATAAGAAAAAAGCCACAGGAAAATTCCCGCGGCTGTTCATGTAATTAAATATTCTCCTTTAAACTGTCTTTTGCTCTCCTTCCGTTTTACTTGGTTTCTTATCAAGCATCAAAAATATCTTTTTCAGTGATTGATATTGTTCTGAATCTGGTTCTTTTGAAAGCTCAGTGAGGCCCTTAAGTGCCAGTTCTCTTATTTGGTCAAGGACTGCATACTTTTCTGAAAGCCTTTCTTCATCCTGTGGCATTTCTTCTGCCTCAGGATTCTCTTGGAAAGTATCATCCATATCAGGAGTATATCTATCATCAAGATAGAGGCCTTCATTAATTTTTTGACTATTTTCGATTATAGCGTTAATCCTGTTAAGTTCTTCGTTTAAATTGAATTTTTTTGCCATGGTGAACAAATTGTTTTACAATAAATAGTTTGTTCTTACCATTTATTGTTGGAATACACGGATTTCATTATATTCGTCGGGTGTTGGTGGCTCATAACTTTTTTCAAGTCGTTCAAACACCTCCGGTGGAATTTGGCCGCTGCGTCGTTTAATGTTATCTTGGAGTGACGGTGCCTTTATAACAATATATACCCAATTCAAATCAAAATCTTTCAGTAGCCTATGATATTGCATACGATATTTCTTTCTTAAATTGGTATTGTTTATCACGACATCCTTACCAGAACGAACTTGCATTAAGAGTGCTGTGTTGAAGGTATTCGTAACAATGTTTTCCTGTTCAGGTGTACCTACGATTTTCTCCCCCGATGAACAATAACCGAGTTCTGCTCTGATATCATCTCTGCACACAACGCATTCAATATTGGGTAGGTTATTCTTAATCCAAGTGTCTTTTCCGGCTCCTGGAAGGCCAATCATAACATATATGTTCTGTTTACCCATTTCTTTACTTTTTTACAAATATACATATTTTTCAAAAAAGCGTATAATTTTATTTATAAAAGAGATGCAGCCAGTTAAAGATGAAGTTAAAAGTGCAGTTAAAACAACCAAAAAGAAAGCAACTACAAAGAAAAAAATACCAAACCATAGGCGAGGAATATCCAAATTAGAAGACAGGTTCGCAAAAGATTTTCTTGATGCTGCTGGTTATCGATACGAAAGGCAATATGAAGCGAAAGATATTAAGCGTTTCTACGATTTTTTGGTAATTTCTGATAATGGAATGGGAGTGCTGGTTGAGATTGACGGGGACTGGTTTCATAGTTATGGGCTAAAAAGAGAAGAAAAGACCCCGATGCAAAAGAAAAATGAACGGGTCGACAGGATTAAAGATGAATGGGCACATTTACACTCAATTCCGTTGATTAGGATTTGGGAACATGATATAAACAATAACCCTGAGAAAGTTCGTAAAATATTGGAAGAGCAAATCGGGGATGCTTATAAGAAAAAAGAGGCCCTTGACAGGAAAAGGCAACGCCCAAAGCCTCACAAGCTTTAAAGTTATAAGCTAATATTTTAAATAAAAAAATATATTAAATATATATAATATAGCTTACTACAGCTAACAATTGTAATGAGAGCAAAACTTTTTTTACCATATTTTCCACCGGCTGAAGTTGCTGGAGTAGAGAATGAGATGACTGATGAGGAATACTCTGATGCTCTTACTTCCTATTACACTTCTGCTTATCATAAATTTATGGAAAATGCAATCAGAGGGTATGTAGATGATAGGTATAATATTCATGATGTGATTCCTGAAAAGTATCAAATCAAAGCAATTAAAGAAAAAAAAGTACCTTCAAGATACTATAGTTTTGATGTTCTGCTCAATGATATGTATGACAGGCCATTGGCACCTTCTTTTTTCGCAAATCCAAGAAATCTATCATCGATGAATGCATTCACAATACACATTTTGGTTGATGACGAAAAAAATGAAGATGGTCTTAGTGAACTAGCACTATGGGTAAGAGAAAGTGGGGAGATAATGAAGGACCCAAGGATTGATGAGGAAAAGAAGATTGAGATTCTTCCGCCAAAAGATTTGAAAATAGACATATCTGAAGAAATGAACGGAATAATTTACCAAAGAATATACTTATTTGATTCCTGCCGTATACCAGAACAGGATGATAAAAACAACTTTGCTATAATAGTTAACAAAATTGAAAGAACATGATAACACCAGAAGAAATGGAAAGGGAGAGAATTAAATCCCTCAAACTACTCGAGAACAACTTTGAGATGTATGAGAATAGTAAGAAGGATATTCTCAGAAAGCTCAAACAGAAAATGCTTCCGAACGGCCAACCCTTCTATACTGAGGACCAAATAGACAAACAAATGAAACTCATTCAGTCTATGGAAGACGACATTGTTGAAAAATATACCCAACAAGGTGGAGACCCTGAAAATCTTGAAAAAATTAGGGGTAAACGGAGAATCTCACCTGATAAAAAAGAAGAATTCACCAAGGTTTATAACAAGCAAGGTGTGATTGATATTGTTAATGAATATCTTTCACAGAAGTCTGCTGATTCCTCGTCCAAGGCGAATGTAAAGAGAAACAATGAGCCGGTTGAAGTTGAGCCCGCTAGAAAGACTATTCCAAGCACCCCCGTAAAAGTAGTGCAAAAAGACTCACCTATTCAAATAGATGAGGCGGTTAAATCTGTTTCAAGTATGATGGCTAGAAATGCAGAATCAAAACATATTGAGCCGGCAGCGGAAGTGAGTAATAGTTTATGGAAAACAGAGAGTAATGGAAACGGTGTGTTTGATGTAATACCGCTACCTTCCAAGGGTGAGTGCTACCCTAACAAGGTTTCAAAGATTCCAGTATCTTTTTTAACCGCTTATGATGAAAACATGCTGGTTTCTCCTAATCTTTACAGGGACGGTTTGGTTCTTGATTATATTATACGCAACAAAGTAAGAGAAGATGCGGGAATCAATCCGGATAACCTTGTTACTGGTGATAGGGATGCAATCATTCTCTGGCTTAGGGCAACTGGGTATGGCAACGATTTTCCGATTACTGTAACCGACAGGGAAACCGGAAAGAACTTTGAGACCACTGTGGACTTGTCAAAAATCAATTTCAAGGAATTTAACCTGGTCGGTGATGAACACGGTTGGTTTGAGTTTGCTGCACCTGTTTCCGGTGACCTTATCAAATTCAGGTTCCTTACCGCAAGGGATAACCGCAGACTTGAAGAAATTGAGAATGATGAGGCCAAAAAGACCGCATTGACACGACTCCGTGAGGTTGTATCTGATATTGACCTATTCTTAAAGGATAATAAAAATTTGACTAAGGAAGAGAAAACGAAAATATTCGAGGCACAAAATACCTTGAGTGATTGGTCTGATAAGATGGAAACAGAGGAGACTGAAGAACTTCCATTCACTAATACAATTACTAACCGAATGGAAATTATGATTATGGAAGTCAATGGCGAACGTGACAGGGAGTTTATTCATAACTATGTGAATAATATGAATGTCCGCGATTCTTCCGCTTTCAGAAGATTTGTGGCCGAGAACGAGCCCGGTTTGGATTTCAATCTTACAGTCGAAAGGCCCGAGAGTCTCGGAGGTGGCTCAATGCCTGTGTTTCTCGAACTTGACCAAACTCTTTTTCTTAATATCGCCTAGCGAGTCCGAAGTGGCTCTGAAAGATGAAATATGGGGCTGTTTCAAATACATTGGTATTCCAATGAATGAGATTATGAATATGCCTGTCTATGATAGAAAATATTATATTCTCAAACATAATATGGAACAGGATGAACTCCAAAAAGAACTTGAGGGTGGCTCTGGTGAAAGTTACACCGTTCAAGGGCAAGCAATCAATGAATATGCAAAAATTGCCCAGAACGACCCGATTAAAAAATAGGAAATGGCGTGTATCTTATTGTTGCACGCCATTTTCACTATAAAAACAGTAAAAAGATATTTATAAGAAATCTCATATTGCTTTATGTCTGGAAAAACCAAAGATGATGTCGTAAAAGAGTACTCGGGGAACCTTAAAAAAGCCCGAGGGCTTTTTAGTAAACTCACACTGGATGCATCCCAAAAGGAAGATATGAGACTTCTTGAGGAATGGTTAGAGGAAACAAATGAGAAAATTCTTAAAAACGCCGACGCATTTAATAAGTTAAGTGACAATGAAAAATCGCTTTTTAATCTTCTCAATATTCTCGAAAAGACCAGAGACTCTTCTAAACGGTTATCGGACTTAATTGACGAAATTGCCGGCAAAAACAAAACCCTTGCTGAAGAAGTTAGAAATCTATCAGTCAAGTTAGATGAAAATGCTGAAAATGTTTCTGACGTCGACGCTGTTTTAAGGGTGATAAGTAAAACCCACGACGATACACGAGAAACTTGGATTAAATTTGGTCGGGAGGTCGCAAAATCAAGGGGACAACTGGAATATTTTGAAAAGGAACTTTTAAAACTTGAAACAGCGGCCAAAGACAGTAAGGTAGATGTTCTTACTAGTAAAATAGATTCTATTGGTAATATAGTCAAACAAGTTGGCCAGTCCGTTAAAAACTTCGGAATGGTCATCTTGGAACCTTGGAGTAAAGCACATCAGGCCGCAGCCGATTATTCCCGTGCTGTTGGTATGAGTGGACAGGCAATGGATAAGTTCCGCAAGGACACCATTGATTTTGTCAACAACTCCAAAATTTCAGCCAACTACAATACCTCTATTGAGGAACTTATTAAACTTCAAAGTCAGTACTCGTCTCTCACTCAAAGGAATATTCGCTTGAGTGAATCCCAGAAAGAGACTATGGTTGCTACAGCCAGAGTGATGGGTAATGACAAGGCTCTTGATTTTACCGCCAAACTTGAAAACTTCGGTATTGGGATGGAGAAATCTGGCAAGATAGCTAGTGAGATGTTCAATACCGCGGCGAAACACGGAGTTAATTTTGAAAATTACACCAAAGTAGTAAGCGATAATCTGACATTAGTTCAAAATTATGGTTTCAGAAATGGTGTACAGGGTTTGGCTTCAATGGCCCGCAAAGCTACTGAACTCAAACTTAATATGCAACAGGCTGCGTCTTTTGCTGAAAAAGTGAATACAGTTGAAGGCGCTATTACAACATCAGCCAATCTGCAGGTACTTGGTGGACCATTTGCTAATTATTCTGACCCTATGGGGATGCTCTATGAGGGTTTGAATGACCTTGAGGGCCTCCAAGACAGAATGATTAAAATGATGTCCGGCCTTGGGAAGTTCAACGCTGCGACAGGTGAAGTAGAACTCAGTAATTTCAACAAAGTCAGAGTACGGGAGGCATCCAGAGCAATGGGTGTTTCCGCACAGGAAATGACTAAGATGATAAATCAAGCCGGCGTCCGTAACGAAATTGAAAGGCAAGTTTCGTCTGATGTTAGAAGGGATAAAGAACTCCTTAATCTCATCAAGAACGTGGCTTCATTCAACAGTGAAGGCCGTGCAGTTATTGATTTGGGTGATGGTAGGGGTGAAGTTAATGTCTCTGATGTTAAGAAAACCGATATTGAAAAACTCAGACAACTTAATCAGACTGAGGGCGAGGATATTAAGGATATTGCAAAAACACTGCGTGGCTGGGATGATATCATGCAGGGTACCAAGAAACAACTTGATGCAACCAAGGCACAGGTTACTGAACGGCTTGGTATTGGAAAAACAGTCCTTAACATAGCCGAAAAAATTGGTCAAAGCAACTTCCTTCTTCATTCCATTCTCCTTGCCCAGTTGGCAATGTCTGCATTTACCGGTTTTAAAGATGTAAACGCAGCTCGTAGAGGCGTAAGAGACGCTTGGAGGAAAGAACCTATTGGAGGCACTGGTGGTTTTGGTGGTAGTTTAGGCAGGGGTTATCGTGGGGGGAGTAAACCGGCATCATATATTCAAAATGGACTTAGATATACACAAAAATCCAATGGGTCTGTTTTAGTTCAAGATATTAAAAACAACAACAAAATTGTAACTAATTTAGCCAAAGATAATCTTCGTACCTCACAGAAACTATTATTGTCAGCATCAAAAATTTCCGGAAAAGCCGTCCTTAGTGGTGGTGTTGCTGCTGGTGCTGTCAGTGGTTTAATTCATGCAGTATCAGGAGATTTTAAAGGCGGGCCTACTGTTGAAAATAGAACTCGTAAAAACGAAGCAATTGGCGGTACAATCGGTTCAACAATCGGTGGGGCGGTTGGTGCAGCGTTAACTCCATTTTTAGGCCCACTTCCGGGTGTGCTTCTTTCAATTGGTGGTGAATTTCTCGGAAACCGTATTGGTAAAAAGGTTTCAGAAAGTCAGACAAGACAGAGAAATGAAACCAAGACTAAAATTATTGAGAACTTTAACAGAGGCGGTCAGACTGGGCGTAGTACTGCTAAAGCATTTGCAAGTCTCCAAGGTGATTATAGCCGAAAACAGTTGAGGATACTCGAAAAGGCAATGGCCGACGGAAAGATTGATGCAAGCGATAAGATTAGCGATAAACTCCTCAAAAAACTCAATGAGGCGGGCGATATAACTGCATTCAAGGGTCTCGAAGAAACATTTGCTAAGAGTAAGTTTGGTGAAAAGATGAATGTTGCTAACCAGACCAACACAGTCCAGAATGCAACATTTAACATAAAGAATCCTTCAGATAGCGAGGTTATTAAGCGTGCAACTGGTGGTCTTATTACGGGTCCTTCACATTCAGAAGGCGGAGTTCCAATCCTCGGAACGCCGATTGAAGTTGAAGGTGGCGAGTATGTTGTTAATAAAGAGGCTACAAGGGAAAATTTCCATATTTTGGAAAGAATCAATAATAACCGTAACTTTAGCAAGGGCATCTCTGAAAAGGAAAGTACTAAGGTAAATTCTTATATTTCAGAAAAAATTAATAACAACCATAACAACAATAAAGCGACAACAGAAAGGGTTAATCTTGAGAAAGATTTTACACAGAAGGATATAATTAAGATTTTTGATACCCGTAATTATAATAAACCTATTTCGGAAAAATATGGCCCGGAAAAAATTTTTGTAGAAAGAGATAACGTAAATTCTTTTAAGAGTGATAAAGTAAAACCTTCCAATAGTCGGAAGAGTAACGAGACTGTTTCTAAAAAAGTTAACACTGAAAGACTTTTTGCTCAAAAAGATATTATAAAACCGCTCGAAATTACAAAGAATGTTGGGCCTACAAGTATATTGATTTCCCCGACAGTCGAGATTAAACCAAGTGAGAATAACAGTAAGTCTGGAATACAGCCTCTGAAAGTTACGCCCACAAGTGTTGAAACAACTAACAGTACTACAACAGAGGTCGGTGTCAAACCCATAAAACTGGATGTAAGTGGTACAATCAAACTTGCTGGTGGTGGTAAAGAAGTAGACATAACGAAGATTATTGAAACGCCTGAGTTCCTCACACAACTCGCACAACTCATAGAGAACAGACTGCAGGATAACATTCAGGGTGGTAATTATAAAGAAAGCAGGAAAAATAAACTTCACACTTATCTTGGATAAAGATGAACGATAATGGTGTTATATATTTGGGCGTAAGTGACATCTCCGGGAAAACCCCGGGGCTGTACAACGGCTCATTTTTCATAAGGAATAATGCCCTGAGTAAGAACCGGGGTAAGTACAGTATGTTTTCCGAGAGCCTCAGTTCCAATGGCGGCGAGGCAGTCGGCGAGGCATACGAGGTTGGTGACGCCCTAAGGTCCAAAGACCTCGGGGATGGTGGCCTGTTTTCTTATACACATGAGGCGGAGTTGGATACAAACCTTTCGAGAAATACCAACCTTTTATCTTCTTTCCTTGACTATGAAGAAAGCCGCGACATTGAACGGGCTTTGAATGAACCTAACAACTCACTCCCTTGGAATAATAAGTTAATGCCGTATTCCGATGCTTCTTCTTATGAGAAGTCATCCAAGTTTGCTGACTATAGGGAGTATGCGAAATCTATTTTCCAATTTGGTCTTTCTTTTGAGAGCAATCTGAAAGGTAGTGTGAATTCTCTGATGTACGGCGGTTTTACACCAAGCAAGACGCTTTTGAATGATGTAACGGAGTTTATTGACGGACATCAGGGTACTATCTTGAATCCCGTGCCGACAGACTGGGCTCTTGGAGATACCAATCTTGGTTATACCGGAAAAAGGATGGTTCAACTCCAGAGGTTCTTCCAGAAAAGTAGCCTTTCGGACCCAATCACCAGAGGATTGGAAAAAAAAGACTATGAGGAGACAGAAAAAACGATTTTCCGTAAGGGAAATATAGGGAAAGATTTCACACAGAAAGAAGCATACACGGATAATACACAGTCTGCTGAAAATTACATAACTGAGGTCGAAAAAGAAGAGGATAGGAAAACTTCCGAAACAACCAAGAACATCAGGCAGTATAATTTCAGTGGAAACAATTTCAAACCTACGAACAAATATGTGTCGTTTGTGGGTGAGGAGGATTTTGGAAAAACCGTAGGTAACACCGATGTCGTCCCGGGTAAGAACAGGAAAGTGGCTTCCCCTGATGAGTTCAACATTGGGAACGGTGGTATAACAACCGGACTTAAGGCCGCCGGGAACTATCACGGTGAGGTTGGTTACAATTTTTATGATGAGGGGGATTTAGAGGATGGCGGACGAAGAAATAAATCAGCTTTTACTGGGCAAACATATGACAGCCGCATAGCCTCCGGGGTGCAGGAAAACACATCTTCTGGTAATAAAAAGAACTTGCTTAATATAACAAGAAAGCTCTTCAATGAACATAAGATAGATACCTTGATGGGCCGTTTTCACACTTCCGTCAGTGATAACCCTGACAGTGCTGAAATACAGGAAACACAGTCGGCTGTAAGTAGTTACGGTCTTTCCCACGGAAGAAATTTGTTGGCTGGTCGTGAAACCATAAACGACTATGACAATCCGTACTGCCGTGTGTGGACATATCATCACCAGTATTCAAAAATCAGCGACCTTATCAGGCCTTTCGATGCCGATAAACCAATAGAGGAAGTTCAGGCGAACTATCTCGGACGCCCTATTCTCGGGCTTAAGAATAATTCTGTTGGTTCTTGGTCAACCAAAACCGTCCTGAATAAGAACGGACTTGTAAACATTGCGCCGATGAGGGGTGAAAATATGAAAACGGCCTCAGTCGACATCAAGCAGTGTATGTTCTCCATAGAAAACCTCGCTTGGAAAGATATGGGGAAAAAAGAGAGAAACTTCCCGGAGTCAGAAAGAGGACCACTGGGTGGAAGAATTATGTGGTTTCCACCATATGACTTAAATATAACCGAAAACTCGAATCCAGAGTGGAATAAGAATACCTTCATTGGCCGTGGTGAAAGTATTTATACTTATTCAAACACTGAAAGAACCGGAACTCTTTCTTTTACAATAGTGGCAGACCACCCTTCAGTTGTTGATTATTGGATGAAAAACCACGCAGGCGGAGACGGATTTATAGATAAGGATGAGGCTGAACAACAACTCCTAAGATTCTACGCTGGGTGTGATAATTTGGACCTTACAGAGGTTCTTGAAGAGATTGAGACCCCAGAGGAAGAAACACATATAGATGAGGAACCAAAAAAGAAAGATACGGTTGACGGAAGGCTGACTGTTAAAACAGGATACACACCGGACAATGGATATTCTTTTTACCTCTATTTCCCTAATAATCTTAGTGGTAAAGACTATTTGGATGAACCTGATTTGGTTATAGACTACCTGATGCTCGGAAAGCAGAAAGAGGAAAATATCGAGACAGGTGTTACTGTGGACAATGTGAAATGGGCTGTATATGACCGAAACATTGAACGCACACCAAGATACACTTCATTTAGTGGTGAGCCGTGGGGCTATGAAACTGGTAAAGGCGCAGGGGAATCGGTTTCAGATGCAAATCTTGGAATAACTGATTCATCGAACAACAATCATTTCGTCTTCGAGAAGATTTATCCAAGCCTTACTGAAAACAGTAAACAGCCCAAGGGAATTGCTCCGAATGAATCCAAGTTTGTCTGGGGCTATGCACATGACAATGACACTTCAGCCCAAAGGTTACAGGCTGGTACGGATAAATTAGTGAAAAACCAATATCTGGATATAACAGACTTGGGTTTCAACGCATCAAGAACAAGCAAGAGCGATGCGGATATCAACTGCTCTTTCCTAGATGCTTATATTGCACTTCAACTTCAGAACAGCCCTGAATATAGTTTCATACAGACCTTCAATGAAAGGATTGCGGCCGCAAATCCCAAATATGATGTTTCAGAAGTTGCTGAGTTCCAGAGAAAGATGAGGGAAATGCTTTATGACCCACAAAAACTGGAAAACCAAGGAAACACCAATATGAAAAATGCTGTAAGGAAAGTTTATTACAGTATCAAGGGAGGTGCGTCTGACCACGGGTATAGTTCAAACAACAACAATCTTGCAGCCAACCGCAGGCGGCTTCTCGAAGAGTGGATAAAGAAATTTGGTGGAAAAGATTGGGAGTATGTTGAAAATGAGGCTAGCAAAATTCCGGAAATAGGTGGTACCAATGGCAAAGATGTATCAGACGCGTTACCGAAAGAGGCCCGCCGTGCCAAAATACAGATATGGTGGGAATGGGAGCATATCGATGATGTAAATCCCGAACCCTTAAACAAGAAGAAGAATAGCAACTCTTCACAGGTACAGAACAAGTATCGTCTTGTAAAATACAAAGAAGGTAACGATTTCTCAAAATATGGAAAGGAGTATACTTTCTTCAAAGAGTTGAAGAGTAGTGATAATTTCCTTTATAGGAATATTATAGACAAGGTTAAATATTTTGACCCTGCCTATCACGCCATAACCCCCGAGGGTTTCAACGGTCGTCTTGCTTTCTTGCATCAGTGCACAAGACAGGGCCCGACCGTAGAATCCAATTCCAATGGAAACAATGCTGGGTATGCCGGCAACCTTTCTTTCGGAAGACCCCCGGTATGTATACTGAGGTTAGGTGATTTTTACAACACAAGGATTGTAATCAATTCCTTGCAAATAAACTTTGACACAAATCAGTGGGATTTGAATCAAGAGGGGATTGGTGTACAGCCAATGCTGGCAAAGGTTACAATGTCTTTCGTGTTCCAAGGTGGTAGTTCCCTCGGCGGCCCGGTAACAAGGCTTCAAAATGCAATTTCATTCAACTACTACGCAAACCAAGAGGTTTATGATGACAGGGCTGACAGTATGGTTTATAAAGACGGGAAAGTAGATGATGAAGGGACTTATATCTGGGACCCTTGGACAGAAGTGGAAGAGAAGAGGACAACCGGTGATACAAGGGAAATTGATACCAAAAAAACAACTTACCTTAAAGAGAAAGAGTTAGAGACAAAACAGGCTAAGGTGAGAAGTGAAAGAGTGAACAATACAGTCAATAGTGTTGCTAAGGAGACACTGGGTAAAATCGCTGTGGAAACTCTCGCCAGTGAATGCCTTAGTTACGAACAACTGATTGCCAGCCTTCCAGGAAGAAGCATAGAAAAAAATCTTAAAGTCGGGGATATTTTCACCTTCTACAAAAAGAAGTACGGTAAGAGTTTATTGGTTGATTATACAGAGAGGAACTGCCAATCACTTGAAAAATGGGTTGAAAATGCTTATAATGAAAATGACCCTTGTTTGATAAGTGATTTTGCAAATGATACTTTCAGAAACTATATTTTGAATACATATTCCAAAAAGAATTGTGAGAATTTTGAAGAAATATGCGAGAGATTCTCAATAGAAACCGGTCGAAGCGTTTTTTATAATACAAACGACCAAGAAACTGTTTCAATAGTGAATACTCTTGCAAGCCAGTATAGTACTGGGTTCACAGAAGGAATGGAATGGGTATATGCAAATGCCATTTATCAGATTTTGTTTGTGGATAATAACAGAACTGAAATTGGCAACTTAGGGTATCGCGCTACTGAAGATGGTGGCTGGGAAGTTAATCCCTCCTCACCTACGGAGGCGGTTCTTACTTCGAATGATGTGGCAATAAGAAATGTGTTGAAAAACACTTTTAATAGGATTTTTTAACAAATGGCAACATACGACAGATACAGTAGTTTTAGGAATAACGGTGGAGTCTCGATGGTTCCTTATATAGAGATACCGGTCAGGGATACTGACAGGTACGAAACCTATAAGGTAAATGAGACGAGGCTCGACCTTCTTTCGAATGATTATTATGGGACTCCGGATTACTGGTGGGTGATAATGCAAGCCAATTCAGAGTATGGGGCTAATGAGTTTGCTATTCCAGATAATGCATCTATTCGAATACCATACCCTATTGGGACTGTGTTAGACGGTTATAAAACCAGTATTGAAAACTACATGAAATATTACGGTTACAACGATTAAAATGGATATTAAAAATACTGACATACAAGAAGTAGGAAGGATTTTATACTATGAACCGAATAAGAAAAACGGCGAAGTATTTAACCCTGAAGATTATAGTATCTTTGTTGACTTAGTCGTTGAAACAACCAACAGGCTCACTAGAAAAAAAAGTAAAGCCGAAGCCAACTTTGATGGAAAGACACTAATTTTCAAGGGAAACCATATCACTTCCACAAGTAGAAACTATCTTTCCACAAACGTTCTAAACAATACTTTCCAAGATATTAGAGAGGGAAATAATAAAGAATGTCTTGGTATAGAGTATATTGACATCGCTTTTAATTCTTGGAACTGTCCGGAGGTTAATATAAAGTTTACGGATGTGAGGGGGGCTTCTCTGCTTTCCCCTGCGGACTACTATGATAACAGGTCTGTTTATGGCACCTATGGCGATGGTGGGCGAAATGAAGAGGACTTTGAATCTTCATTAATTTCATCCTTTTTCAAATTCCCATACCCCAAATATTCACTTAGAATCAAAGGATTCTACGGAAAAGCGGTTACATACCAACTTTGCGTGACAGATTTTAAAACTTCGTTTAACTCCAGCACAGGTAATTTCGATATAAATGTGAAGTTTATTGGTTATATGTTCGGTTTCTTTACTGACATTCCATTTAACTTCCTCTATGCCGCGCCTTTTATGAGCACGGGTAAAAAATACTGGGAACTAAGTGATTTTACCTTTGAAACCGGAAGTAAAATACCAACGCTTTCCGAACTTCGTAAAACATTGCAGGATGCCGGAAAAACAGTCGATGAAGACCCCAATTGTCGTGCAGCCGTTAAGCAGATTTCCAATGAGAGGGTTACCATAGATAGGACTAATGACCTTCACGAGAGGTTTGACGATTTTGTGAAAGAATTCCCTTCGATTACCATTACGACCCAAAGCGGTGTTTCCAGTAACAATAATCGGGGTGAAAGCAGGGAAGAACTTGCGTGGGATATTATGTTCCTACCCTCAAAATCAAGTTTTTTCTTTGATGACAAGAAAAACGGTATTAATATTGAGAGTAAATATTCGGCGGTTGCAAAAGAAGTTGTAAAGTCATTTGAAATTCTTGGTAATGACGGTAGAAATACAAAACAAATTAATGAATTTATCAATGCAGTGAAAAAAGGCGGCGGCTCTGGCAAATATAAACCAGAGAATTTAACTGTTAAAATTTTCACTGTTAGTTATGAAAATGACAAATTTACCTTAGAGAAACTTGCAGATGATGAAAACAGCAGTAAAACGCTCCCTTGCTGCAATAAAAGCGAACGGGAAGAAATTTGGAAGAAAATAGATGAAAGTAAGGCCGAGATTGAGAAACTTTTAGCGAGAAACTACAGTAATCTTGGAAAGGATTATACCTCTTTCTATGCGATATATTTTCCTAAGTCAAAAATAGATAAGGAAATTGACAGCATTACTAATCTGGCAACAACCGAAATAGAAAACAAGAAGGGAATTATTACCTCAAAGAAAAACAGTGTAATTAGAAACCTCATTGGGTTTGAACCGACAATAAAAAACATTGTTGATATTGTTCTGGCTCATATGGATACTGCTATGCATGTCATTTATGACAGGGTGATAAACAGGGTTGCCGAGAAGGATAATAGAAAGGATATGTCTCGCTATGGGTTGACATCCGATAATACTGACATTAACACAAAAGACCCGAGAAATACCGCAATTCCTCCGTTTTTTACTTATTACAATACACAGAAGAAAGATTCCAAAGGCATTAATTCTTTTGATACCATAAGCAAAAACGAAGAAATGTGGATTGGGGATAATCCCCTTCTGAAAAACTTTGACGAGGTTGCTTTCATAAAGGAGTATGCAAGTGCTTTATCTGAAATAGATAGTGAAAAACGAGAGGCTGAAAAAACCATTAACGATATTCGTAATGGAAAGGATGAAAATCTCATTTACCTTCTCCCAATCGATAATATGGATGAGATTGTGAACCCATATGACGGTCTGATAGATGATGCTGCCGGCGACGAAAGTATGCTTGAAAAAGTGAAAAAAACACTTTTATACCGCACACTCTTGTATAAACTTTTTTATAAAGAAACAGTTACATCAGGAAATACTACCGATAACACATGGAGCCATATTCTTTCAGTGTTAGGGGAGATAGAAGCGACCGCATTTTCAAAAACAGCCGCTTTCATAGGTCTGAATGATGCGGTATATAAAAGCATAAACGATGATAAGACTGTTTTTCCCGTAGCCCCGGGGAGCACGGTCACTATTAGCGGTGGCGGGTATAAAAGAGCCGTCTACAACAAGGAGAAGATTCCGATAAAATTTTCGTCACCAGACAGTTTCAATTCACAGGCGTCCGGTGAATTGGGCAGCCCATATGAAAAGGCGTTGATTTCAGTCGAATATCCGAACCAGACCTCTGAGTTAAACGAGATGTTTTCTATAGCAACCGAACCGAAACCGGATTTTGATGGTTTGGTGGAAAATGTAAAGGGGCTGTTTAGTAAAAAATCTATTGGGGACTCACCAAAGACCACTGGTTATTTTACCAGGGGTAATTGGGGTGAACAATTTTATGTCATGAAGTATCTTTTCGACCCCAATGGAAACGATATGCCTAAGAACTCCGCTTTAAGTGGGGTAACGCGAATAGATTCTTCTTGGATTAATGGTCAAATTATTAAATATTTGGATAATGCATTGGCCAACAAAGGCTTTAAGGATAAAACCGGAAGGTATCTTCCTGCCTTTGCTGTAAACAATTCGGAAACGCTTTTTAACCACGAAGTCTTTACAAGTCTGTCTGGAGAAACGGCAGATTTGGCGAGAGCATATCTTTTCCTTAACACATTGCCATTAAAATTTGATGGTCTGACAAAAATCCTGAGAAGTATGTCAACCCGTGCCGGCATTATCTCTTTGCCTAAGGGTTTGGTACTATTGCTCGGGGCCCTTTACTGGAGGAAATCATTGTTGGAAGATTGTATAAATTGGGGAGAATACGCCGCCCCGGGGCTTGCTGAGATGCCGAGACAGTCAAACAATGGTATAATGAACCTTTCCAAAGACGGAAAATACATAAAGATACCTGAGGTTTTTTCAACCTTGAAATCTGATAAGTTTGTCGAAGCGTTTAAATCTTGGGCTACGGCTGATGAATATAGTGGTGGTTGGAAAACAATTGAAAGACAGTATATAAACACAAATCCGGAGGAAAATCACAATTATGCGGTATTGACCAATAACGGAAAAATCTTAGTCAACAACTACCGCACTGATGGTATGAGATATGTGCAGGGGTTGCTGGATGACGAATATTATCTAGAGTTCAGATACCCGATTAACAGGGCTGTTGTTGGTGAACAGAGTATGAAGGAGCAGAGCTTGGCTGTAACTGAAAGTGATTTCAGGATTGTTTGGAACCGGTTCAGACGAAGATTAAGAGAAATACATGAAAGTAGGGAGGAAAGCATAAAAAACCTTGAGAAAGATATTGAAGGAAATATACAGGAATTTTCATCCGATGTTTACCTTTCGCTATATAATCTTTTTAAGGCATTGTGCAACAGGTGGCTTCTTTCGATGGATGAAAAACGCTTTAAGTTCACCAATAATCCGGAGAGGGATAAAGATTCAGTGAGAAGTATATGCCAATATTTTGTATATACAAACTCATACCTTGAGTCTGTCGGGCAGAAACAGATTGTAGATATCAATAAATTTGGCGACCTCATAGAGACATACAGGAATGCCACCGTGCCTTCAAAATCTTTCTATGAATTCATATATGACATCGGTGCTGAAAATGGAGCACAACTTTTAGCCTTCCCCTTCTTCTTTAAGTTGGGGGATGAAACCGCCGATGCTTTCCGAGAACTTTTCAAACCTCTTCCTTATGAAAGTGGTGTGAAGAATGAAACTTGGGACACTGATAACACTTATATCTTTATGTATCCGGAAAAATCCAGTTCCAATGCTCCATATGAAAACGACAGCCGTTCGGAAGATGGAAGGTACAATTATGTGGACGATATCTGTCAGGTTGTTAACCCTGACGGAAATGAATCTCCACTCCTTCCGGAAACATTCAAAGTACTGAATGCCGGCGAGAAGTGCAAGTGTTTCGGTGTGACATTTGCCAAGGATAACCAAAGTTTTTTCAAGAACATAAATGTCAGTATGGATAACCCCAGAATGACTGATACCGCAATAGCAACAACGTTCAGTCTGGCTGACAGGTTTTCAAGCAAAGCGAATTCACAATTGATTTCGTATGGGCAGAATCTTTTCTCGCTTTATTCCCAATATTCTTACCAGTGTACGGTTGAGATGCTGGGCTGTGCGAGGATTATGCCGCTTATGTACTTCCAATTGAACAATATCCCTCTTTTCCGTGGAATGTATATTATATACAATGTAAAACACCACATTACCCCGGGGGATATGACAACTACTTTCGTCGGGCAGAGGATTAGCAGGAGGAGAACAAAATATACCGACGAGTACGGTAATATCGTGCTTTCAAAGACGGCTCAAGAGGTGGATGACAGTAGTATTTCAACAACCATTTTTGATGGTGAAATGTCTGCTGACGGGTTGTCGACCGCAACGGGCAGAAAACTGCAGCCGGCAGAGGTGACCATATATAAAACCGTAAGGGAATATGCTGGGCTGACGGATGGTGTTGAGGAAAATGAAATGGTGGCAAGGCTTATGGCGCTCAGGACTGCCCTGACAAACAACACGAGGCCGACGGAAACTGTTGATGGATATTCTGTGGCATACCAGAGGTTTGACCCGTATGCCGCATATAATAGTAAAGATGGGAACCTGAATATCAGTGGAATTACCGCGAACAATGCGGTCTATGACTCATCATACAACCTTCCGACACTGAGCGAAACCACCAAGAGTTGTTTGAAAAACATAGAGACGGTTAAAATATCTGGAAGCACTTCTCCAGAAGAATGTGTTTTTTATGGAATTTGGAGTATCCCGGGGAGTGATTATAGAGCATGTGGCTGTAAGAACCTTACTTCTTTCATTGATGAGGAATATCGTGGCGGCGATGAACAATCACGACACTTCGGAACGCTTCTGAAAAATAGGGGCTTGGCAAAGTATATTAAAGAAGAAAGGTGGGAGGAATTCTTTAAGGAGTATTTTCATCACAATAGTAGTGACACTAGGAAAAAGAAGTATCTTTATGGAAACTCTAGTAGTAACACAGCGAACAAAGTTTTTAAAGAACTGGCTGAAATTGTGAAAAATACAAAGGGTAAGTTGAAAAAGAACGCGGCCATTTCGAACAATGGGTTTGTCTCAAGACCTCAAAATGACAATAATAATAGTATTCCGCCTTTTGATACTACCGCAGCAAGGGATTGGCTTGCAAATCATGCTTTTCCGAGTTGGGCTACCGGTCAAGAACCCGGGGCGGCACACATCGCTTGCGGAAGAGTGACTTCTGGGACTGGAAAATGTGCAAGATTCGTGACATCAGCAATGGCTGCTGGGGGTATCACCAGAACAAAAAACTATGATGTTAATGCCGCGGACCTTCTCCCTAACTTTACCGGAAATACTGCAACGGTATTAATTGACGGTGCCTATTATAAGCCGAAGGACCTTTGGGAAGAAATTTTTACAACAACCAATGTTTGGGCACGCCCAATTGGGTGTGAATGTGGTGACATATGTATTTTTGAGGCTAATGGTGCGCACCCTAATGGGCATATATGTATGTTTATGGGTGAAAGAAATGGAGATGAACTATGGGCTTCAGATTATATTCAAGTCAATGCTTGGCATGGTATGAGTTTGAAAAATCTACCCGGACGATATCATATTTTCAGATATAAAAACAGAAAGAGTGGCAGTAGGGCAGATTTACCGCCGACTTGTTAAATTGAAAACTTTCTTGTATATTTGTACAAATTTTTAGTACAAAATTTATGAGATTTATTGGGAGAATCATTTCCTTTACGAAAATAGAAGATGTGTCTGAGTTCATTGAAGTAACTTCAGATGCATCTTCAATTGTTGATAATGCCACCACTATACCCACGCTGATTATTGGCTACAAAAAGGCACAAGAATTATGTGGTGAAGTTAATATACTTAAGAAACAAATTTCCACAAATCTTTGGTGGACATTTTCCAAGAGGGAGCGGAGAATTGATTTTGAGTCCGACCTGAAAGATTTTTTAAAGCGTGTTGCAGAGTTCATTAAGACATACAGTGACTACCGTTTTTTCAGTCTTTTAACCTCGCCTGACGATGAAAAACGCGAATTGATAAAAGTATTGAAAAACAATAAAACAGTGGCATATCAAACAGAAAAAATGCTTTATATCTTTCTGCCCCACGCTAAAAAAACTATTGGTATATCAATTGGCGAACTTTCATATATTGGGAAAACGGCTGAGGATGCCAAGGGGTGGTTTAATCTTTCAGACTTCGTTCCTGAGACTTTTTTGACTGATGATATTTTTAAGGAAATCCCCTACAGAGTTCCCTTCCTTTACTATTTAGCCTCTTTTTGAGTTTCTTAGATATTTATTGTAAAGAAATTATCAAAATGAGAATATTGGGTATTAAAAATAAAAGGGTTATGCATGTTGCCCCAAAGTTTCAAGCCAGAATTCTTCATCGTTCACTAGAGCCTACTGCGTCTCACGAAACTTCTAACAGCACGACAGTGTCAAAAGAAGATATTGCTAAGGTTCTGGAAGAAGTAAAGAAAGAAGTAGAAACTCTTGCAGCATCGCCCGTCTCCCCTACACCAAAAAAAACTCCACGAAAGAAAAAGGCTGTTGCTGAAGATATAGAGGCTGCGGGAATAGAGGAAAAACAAGAAAATAACGAAGTTAATGAATAAAGAACATGGGAAACAATTTAACCAAAGAGGAAATAGCCACAATGAACAACCTACTTGACAAACTTGGGGTTGGTGAGGCTAAACATGTCATCAAGAAAAATACTGGTCTCCTCGAACGCAGTTCAAAAGACAAAGTTATTATAACAGAAGATAATAGACAAATCCTTACTGACTAACATGGAAAGGGAAGTTCTTAAAGAAGATGTACAGCGTTTTCAACAGATTGTTGAATATGTTGAAATGGGTGGAAATCTGATTGAAGATGGTGAAGACCAGAACCTTGACCCGAACGCAGGCAATGACGCAGCCCCTGGTGCTCCCGCCGCTCCCGCAGGCCCAGCCGGCCCCGCAGCAGACCCTACCGCTATGGGCGGTGCTCCTGATATGAACGGTGGTGCTCCTGATATGAGTGGCGCCGGACCTCTTGGCGGCCCAGCCGCCGGTCCAGATGCTGGAAATGCTGAAGACCCATCTGCTGGTGGTGAAGGTGCTCCCGCACCAGAAGGGTTTGACCCACAAGTTAGTGACATTTCGGCTGATGACTCTGCCGCTGCAGTCGAACAACCCGGTGCGGATGACAATGTCCTTGATGTGGACGACCTCACAAATGCACAGGAAGAGGCCAATGCTGCCATACAGGGTCTTGATTCAAAATTTGAAAAACTTGTCGGCACACTGGACAAGTTCATTTCTGCTATTGACAAGAATGATGCTGAAATACAGAATTTGAAACAGGAGCTTGAAAAAAGGAATCCTACCCCATTGGAAAAACTTGACCTCAGAAGCGTAAACGATTCATTTCCTTATAATGTGAAACCCACTGATTATTGGAAAGACAAAGAGGCAACATCCAACTACAGGGTTGGTGGTGACGATGAAACACCGAAACAATATGACCTTCATCAATCAGATGTAGATAATTTTTCGGATTGGAAGTCAATTTCAGACTCATTGGATGATGAGGATTTTTCAAGCATCAGCAAACTGGTTAACTTCTAGACATATTTTGGGTGGGCAACTCCCACCCAAAATTTCATAGAGTTTTTGTATATTTGCATATATCTTTTTAATAAAATTTTAAGTTTTTTTAATTTATGGACAATTATTATGAAAATCAACCACTGGTTGATTCTACAAATGAGGTTATAGAGAATGATTCCGCACCGGAAGAACATTATAACTACAACACCGGAACATCATTCGATGTAAAAAACTATCTCGATACGAAGATACCTGAGGGAAAATCTGAAAAAACAATTAAAATTCGTCTTATTCCGTTCCCGGAAACATCCTCACCTTTCCTTCATATTCACATGCATTCTATAAAGGTTCCTGCGGAAATTTCTGCATCAGGCTTTAAGAGTTATGTTTGTGTGGAAAAGACAGACGGTATCGATAAGGCAAAGTATGGCGGGAAATGTCCTTTCTGTGAAATGAACAAATCCGCTTACCAGGATATGACTAAACAGACGGACCCACTCAAAAAAGAATACTATAAGAAAATTTCTTTGAGCAACCTCGCCAAGCCAGTTGTAATTATGCGTTGTATTGAACGCGGTAAGGAAAATGAGGGCGTCAAGTTCTGGAAAGTGAATGTAAGGCAGGACAAGGGGGATGCTTATAACTTGATTAAAACCCTTTACGCAACGAGGAAAAATGAGTGGCTTGCAGACCCAGAAAACAAGGGGAAGGACCCTGCAGAATCTAATATACTTTCTTGGAGAGAATACGGATATGATTTGACAATCACATTCAAGACTAAAGAAGAAGTTGACAAAAAAACAAACAAGGTTGTAAAGAAGACATCCGTTCAAATTTCCGATGCAAGGAAGCCCACACCTCTTTCTCCGGATTTGGAGCAAGTGAGGGCTTGGATATATGACCCGAAGAAGTGGTATGAGGTTTTTCCTCCAAAACATTACGATTACACTGCTCTTGTTCTTCAGGGTAAAGTTCCTTTCTTTGACAAAGCACTAGGAAAGTGGGTTTCAAAGGAAGAGAAGAATGAAAATGATGAGAAAGCGGCTGACGCAATGGACAAAACCATTCAGGAAGCGCAATTAGCAGCAGCCGGCGTACCCAATGGAAAATTACCGGAACCTCAAAACGCTCAACCCGACTCAGTTCCGCTTTTTGATGGAGGAGACCTCCCGTTCTAATTTTTTGAAACCGTCACATAGGTGGCGGTTTTCATATTTTTTTTGTATATTTGCAAAAACAGTCAATAAATTTAAATCTATATAAATTATGGCAACACAGCCTTTAAAGAAAAAAGAAGTAAAGAAATTCGATATCAATGCGTTTAAAACCAGCCTGAATCTTCCCACAGCGGCGGAGAAACCTATGGAGTGGTTTGTAATGCCAAAGGGATTCACAGATGCAACGGGCCTTCCCGGCATCCCTAAGGGGTGGTTCTCTGGATGCTACGGTTGGAACTCCACTGGTAAATCGACAATTAAGAATTGCCTCATTGCGGCGGCGCAGAAACAGGGTGCTCTTCCAGTTATTTTCGAAACGGAAAGCAATTTTGATTTCAAGTATGCAATCAAATGCGGTATGGAGGCTGAGCCGGTAATGGGCATTGATGAAGAAACTGGTGAACAGAAGGTTATTGACTATACCGGCAACTTCATTCTCTTCAATAACGAGGCTATGTGCGATTATTGTGGAGATATGGACTACAGTGATATGAAACGGAAGTCCACCAAGAGGCGTGTTGCTGTCATTGAGGACATTGCATACATCATCAATGATTTCCTTGATAAGCAGGAGAGAGGTGAACTCCCCGTTGACCTTCTTTTCGTATGGGATTCTGTCGGTAGTATTGGCGGTTGGAAGTCATATTCGAGCAAAGCGGGCAACAATATGTTTGATGCCAACTCCATTTCTGTTGCCTTCAATAGCATTGTAAACACGAGAATTCCTTCTTCAAGAAGTCAGAATTATCCCTATACAAACACATTCTTCATCGTGAACAAGATATGGGATAGTTCGATGGCAACAATGGGTAAGCCTTCCGTTAAGATGAAAGGTGGTGTCAGTTTCGAGTATGCCATCAGGCTTCTCATCTCTTGCGGTAAGATTGTTACTTCCGGCGTTAAGAAACTGGAGGCGATTGTAAAGGGTGAGAAATACGAATATGGTACAGTAGCACCGATTGCGGTTAAGAAGAATCATCTCCCTTCGCCCTATAATGTAACAAGAGAAGGTGACCTCTATTGCGTCAATGGTATTATTTCCGAAGATGAGATTGACGAATACAAGAAGAAGATTCTACCAACGATAATCGAGGAACTCAAAAAGGGTGCCGGGTCTGGAAAATTTGAAAACATTTCAGATGATGACATTCAATTTGTAGAGGAAGAAGGGGATTAAGTTTTGTATAGAACCGTGGTTGGCAACGCCTTCTACGGTTCTATTGTTTTTTGCGCCAAGCAAAGATATGAATTAAGAAAAATTTTGTATATTTGCAATTGTGTGAAATTATGTGATATTTATAAAGAATGAAACGACTATTTTTATGCATAATATTTCTATTAACTTTTGGAGTAGCCGGGTTCTCACAAGACGCTGTTAGTTCCACGATTGAATTTGTGGTCAACACCAACAGGTTTGTTGAGAACGGGAAGTATTATGATTACAAACAAAAGATAATTCCACTTATTCGGAAGAAGTCTGATGAGATAGAGCATATTTATTTAATTGGTTCTGCATCCCCGGAGGGTAATTACGAAGCAAACAGAAGACTGGCAATGGCCAGACTTGACAAGATTTATTCAGAGTTGTCCAGATATATCTCAGGGTCTAAGATAACAACAAGTTGTGATTATGAACTTTTTTTGAGAAAAACTGGATATTCAGAAAAGGATTTTCCCCAATTGAGGGCAACTTACATTGAGGTATGCTTTAAAGAAAAAGAAGAAAAGAAAGATACGGTCCGAGTTGAGAAACGAGATACCGTACAAATCGAAAAACGGGACACTGTTCGTTTGGAGAAACGAGATACTTTCGAGATAGAGAAGACCATTGAGGTAGTAAAAATAGATACCGTTTTTAGGGAAGCACCGGCAAAGGTTGATACAGTATTTAAGTATATTGGCCAAGAACCACAAAGTAAGTGTGATAAACTCGTTTTTTCTGTGGAAACCAATTTGTCTGGAGATTTCATTAAGGCCCCGGGTATAAATGTTGAGTTTTATTTCAGTCAGCTTTCATTTTTTGCTGAGGGAAATTTTGCAAATACAACTCTTAAGGGAAAGGATTTCAATTTTGATTTGTGGCATACGGGACTTAGGAAGTACTTCAACGACAACTATGATAAGGTATTCATAGAAGTATATGGAAGAACTGGGTATTTTGATATGGATGTTTTTGGGGATGATTGTGGAAAGTTTGGAATACCTTTTGGTGTAGGTTTCGGCCTCGGGTATAAATTCAGTTTATGTTCGCATATCAAGATATACCCATTTTTCCGAATAGGGTATGACTATGTTAAATTTTGTGATTACTACATTTATGACGGTGGAAATGTAGGTGTGTCGTTCAATCAATATGTTGATGGCAAAAATGGGTCGACGGAAACTAAAGCAAACGGAGTTACATTTGTCGAAAAAGAAAATAGGGTAATTAGCAAGGAATTTTTTGAAAAAGCAAAAACTGCACATTGGTTCGGGCCAACATACATTGGCTTTATGATGCAGTTGGATTTACACAAGAAAAACAAAAATGAATAATATGAAAAAGATGTTAAAAAAGATTTTCGCGGCCGCTACGATGGCTGTTTTCCTGATGGGATGCTCTAAAGTTGAGGGTCCACGCAATACTCAGGTCCCTGTAAATAGCAAGGGTGAATATGCTATTATGTTCACAAAGATGCCTACAAAGGCAAGTGTTGCTGCATGGTCAACATTTGGTGGCTATGACAAGTTCCAGCTTTTCACTTGGAATGAAGATGAGGCAATTATGAATCCTTTCAAGGTTGAAGGGGAAGGTAATGAATACAAGTATGAGGGTGTTGACGGCCAGTCACTCCAGTATTTCAAGAAGCAGTATGACACTTATAATTTCATTGGTATTATTCCTGAAGATGCACATGCTACCTTGACAGATACAACTGTTACTGTTACTGGTGTTGAGTCATTTGTAGTTGATGATAAGAGAGTTGAAACTGACATTGTTGCTGATTCTCCAAAGGAATTTCTTTATGCACAGGCTACTGTTGAAAAAGTAAACTATGGTCATAATGTAACTCTTCCTTTCAAGCATGGTAATGCACTTTTGAAGTTGAGTTTCAAGTCTGACAAGAGTGATACTGAGCTTTTGGATTATGTCCCAGAAAGAACAACTCCTGGCTCAACAACTCCTAATAAGCAGGAAAGTATATTGGCAGGAACTGGTTGGGCAAGAACATCTACTGCTGTTGGTACCGTTATAACACAGGATGACATTGATTATATTAATGGTTTATTCACTTATAATAGCGGTCTTACATTTACCTATGGTGATGGAGTAGAAATACCTAATACACAAGGATATATTACAGGTTATTTCCAAGAAGCTGAAGGAATTAAAGATTATTTAATTTCAAAATATCCAACTCTTGCAGGTTCATCTGATACATTTATGAATTCATTTGCTAATTTCTATCTTATTCATATTGAAAAAAATGGCAATGAAGTTTGTGGATGGTTCTATAATAAGAAAAAAGGTGCTACTTCATCAGTAACCACATATACTGAAACAACAACTCCTGGAGCAACAATTCCAGCTATTGAAGGTATTCGTGTATTCTCTGCTGACTCAACTACTACAGGACTTGTGCATATTGCACACACACTTAATGCAAAAGCTGTTGTAACCCCTGTTACATTTACTTGGGAAGACAGAGTTGCTGCAACTGATTCTATTCAGTTCTCACTTCCTGCAACAACAGTACTTGCATCAGAACAGTGGTCACCTACTACATTCTATGCAATCCCTGGCGATACTGATTTGAACTTCTTTGTTGTTAAGTTCAGTTACAAGTATGATGGCACAACAGTATATGATGTAAGAGTACCTCTTAAACTTCCTGTTGGCGGTCTTGCCGCCGGTAAGTACTATCATTATATCATCAATATCACTTCAACTGGTAATGGTACAAATGACCCGACTGAAGCAGAAGGCGATAAGGATGAGATTGACATTGTAGACAATCCTATTGTCGTTACTGTAAGCACAACAGATTACACAGAAGGTACTACTACAACAGTTACCATCTAAAAATTACTCAAGTATGGATAAAATAAAGAGATGGAAAAAATTCATCTCTTTATTTTTTCTATATTGTATTAAATGTATGATTTAAATATGATTAAAAAAATTTTAGCATCAATCGTTATTGGTATCAGTTTATTGTGTTCATGCAGTAAACAAGAAGTTTATGAAAGTAAACAAGAATTGGTTAATGTAACATTAAACTATTCTTTGCAAGAAGGTAGTATGTACACTACTAAATCAGATATATTTCAAGATGTGTTTTATGCACAAATTATATCCAAGGATTTAGTTGCAGAACATTATAGTATCAAATTAGTAGAAACAACAACCGGAGAAACATATTCTTTAGGAGGTAATTGGAAATCAAGTGATATGTTTACTCTTAAAACGGGCAAATATAAAGTAACAGGTAAAAGTACCGGGTATGGTGCTTATATACAAAGTAAGTGTTCTTTAAAATTTGATACTGAAATAGAAATAAAAAGTTCTGATAGTATTGTTACGATTCCCGCACAATATGATTGCTTTTTACTCATCTTTAGTAAAGATAATGTTCGCAGTGTAGAGTGCTATTATGATAGTTCAAATGATAATACATATTCTTCATCTGAATCAGCCGGACAATTTAATGTATTAGATAAATATTTTTATGCCTTCTCTAATAAATTATATAGAGATAATGCTAAAAATCCAGCATTAATGATAACATTAAATACCATGTATAAAAATGGTACCTATGACAGTTATAATAGAAGTTGGCTTTACACAAAAACAATTAATTTTGAAATAGGCAAATACTACTTATACAATCCAATTGATAATAATTTCACAATACCTCAAATGGAGCAGGGAAATATTTAATTAAACAAATATCCCCGGGGCGAAAACCTCGGGGATTGTTGTTTATAAAAGTTTGAAAAATTACTTTTTGAGTTGTTCGTTGATTACTTCTTTCACTACTTTGTTGATAAGTGACTCGTTTACACCATGGAATTTATTGAACCTCTGGAATGCCGGCTTAATGGTTGTGTCGTAATCAGTGAACCTTTCTCTTGGGTCAATGTTGGGATATTCATCAAGGCCCGGTTCAAGAGAGTTATCATAGACAATGGGGTCATCAGCATCCATTCCGGGACGGTAGTGAATCTGGTTGTCGCCCTCAGTCGCATCAAGTGTGCGGAGGTCGCTGTGAACATGGAGGCGAGGGTCACCAAGTTCATCTTCAAGCCCCTGAGCAGCGTATTTCCTGAAATCATCTCTTTGTCTCTGTTTTCTGGCTTTAATATCAGCGAGTGGGCCTTCTGGTTTACGACCGAAATTTTTAGCCTTGTCATTAGCCACATCAGCAGCGTGCTTCATAAATTCAGGAGAGAGTTCATCAACTTCCTCTTTGAGAACCTTAAGGGCTGCCCTACTAACAAGGGCTTTAAGCATATTTTCATTAAGTTTGATACTCTTTGCCATAATCTGCAATATTTTATTATAAATAGTTGTTTTTTAGTTAAAATATGTTAATTTCGGGATATCTTTCGCGGCTGTAAGGTACAAATCCTTCTTTATCATTCCAAATGTAAAAGATTTGTGAGGAATAGTCTCTGGTTCCACAAACGCTGGCGATATCTTCCGGCCGCTCTATTCGTTCTGCCTTATATGTAAAATTATATACATTAATCCTCACCTTTTCATCGCCAAAAAGATTGTTTTCCACAACATTTAAATCTGTTGAGGTGCAATCTTCGAAGAGGAACATACCACTCCAGTCATCATCAATGTTCCATTGGTCACAGGTACAGTTTGTTATGTTAAATGTAACTCCGGTTGCATTGGTGCAATTGGAAAATCTAAAACAATTGGACACTTGTGCAAAGTGGACATTATTTATATTGATGATAGCATCATTTTGTACCCCGTAAATTATAATTGGAATATTTTCGAACCTGTTCCCAAACTCACAATTCTCTATGAGAATGTTCGCCGGCTGTTTTTGAAGCCCAATTTCAATGGCGTTGTAAGCAGTTCCGGTGGCCGGCGTGTTGAATTTGAGATGTTTCAGAGTGACATCCCCCGGAGTGTTGATTGACACGACGGTATTACCACCCTGCCTTCTTGGGAAATCTCCCTCAAAGTCTGTGGATTTCACGATAATATCCTCATTACCACTCAGTGCTATGCGAGCATTGTTTGTGATAGTACTATTTTTGATAGTGATAGTAGGAGCAGTGATTTTAGCGTTACTATTAATCGGGCCCGTTATGAGCAGGTCCTTGTCCGATGTTATGTTTCCGGTGACAGTAGTTTCATCAAGCCCCTTTACTATGAGGTTCTCTATTTTGTTTTCAGCAACCTTCAACCGTTCTGACAACATAGCGAAATCCGTTGAGGACGGGACTTCAGAGAGAAAATCCTCAACATATGATAGTCGTTTTTCATCCTCTTCCTGTCTTTCCAGAATGCTCGAAATTTCCTCTGTTATTCCAGAAATTTCAGCATCGACATAATCAATGAGAAAATCTGTCATCCCGGTCATTCCCGAAACAATGGTGTCATAGACTTCACTCAGACCGGAAACAAACTCGTCATATGTCACAAATCCACTGACTCCGGATGTTATGTTTTCGAGGGTTTCAACTCTATCGACTAGGCCCTCGAACTCTTCGTTTGCAACTGTATCAGTTGTACCAAGATATATCCACGAACCGTCAGCAAAAACATATTTTTTATAGAAGACTTCTTCTTCAATGCTATATTCTACGAGGTAAAGTATATTTTCTTTTCCTTCATCCGGAAGTACATCTACATATTTTTTCGGACGGAAGAAAAGTTCATTACAGTCGTCCTTAGTGTAGAAGTTCTCGTAGATTCTTTCCAAAATCTTTTCAGCAGTCTCACGGACATATTCTTTATCTGCTTTGGATGCTTCCAGAATCCTGAGTATGTTTTGGGTATCACGGAGTATGGTCTGTATCTCCTTGATGCTTTTATCTTGGCGTTTATCTGTCTCCCCGTCTTTTTTGGATGCGGCTATGAGGCTCTCGATTTTCTTCAAGAGTTCAGCACATTTCGATTCCAACGGGTCTATTTCTGTGTATTGTTTTAACATTATGCTTTTTTAACTGTGTAAATTTTATGCTCGCCTTCTTCTGTCATTACCGTAGTGTACCCTTCTGCAAGAAAACTGGTGTTTGGGCCTTCTGCTGTATTGTTCCCGGGGTCAAAATCATAGAACTTACCACCGGAGACAATGATTTTGGCATTACCGGCTTTGTAGTTAGCGTCTTTGCAGTTGAGAAGATAACGACTGTCGTTTCCATTGCTTTTGAAAATACCGCCAGTGATGTAAATCGTTCCATTTTCACAGTAAATACACTCAGCCCCGTCGTTGTTTGAAAGATAGGTTGTAGTATTTCCGGTCAGGTGTACCTCGGATGTGACGCTGGAACACCAAATAACTGGTGCCGGGGCAGTGCATTCAAAAGTACCCTTTCCGCCCATATTGAAAACTTTGCTACCACGGACGAGAACAGCGGGGAAAGAAGACCTTCCAAGTGTAAGATTATGCCCATTGAGATTGTATGTACTTGTACCCGTTGCGAAAATACCGTATCCGACATTGGTTCCCAGAGACACATCTTCAGTGAGTTTAATGGTTCCAGTTTTAAGCATATCACTCTTGAAGGTTTCCTCGGAAACTTCCCAAGTTGTTTTAGGGGACAGGTCAGCGACAACGGCTTTAAGAGCAAGATAATCTTTGTTAAGGGCAGCGTACTTAGCCTCAAGGTTGCTGATAGTTGAAAGGAGTTCTTCTTTTGATGCAACAATACTACTTTCCGTTTCTTCAATTTTTTCATCCACTTCACTCTTATTATAGGTATTGGAGATAGAGGTGGTGTTTTCGTTTATAGCCTCAGTGTTTTCGTCAATGGATTTGGTATTTTCAGCAATGTCTCTTGTGTTTTTGGCGATGTCCTTCGTGTTTTTCTTAATGTTTTCTTGGTTGGTCTTACTACGCTTGTCTACCTCTTCGTTGATTACCGAACTGGCAGAAATGTTGTCCATTATAACAGTTGAAAGACTTTCGATTGGTTCTGGCTTAAGAGAATACCTGTATCCGTTCAGAGGGTTTGAATTTTCCATAACTTTTTCTTTTAACATAAATATCACTCCTTTTTTGTATATTTGCTAAAAAATAAGACAAAATGCCACAACCGGTAAGAAATAAAATAAAGGAAGTTCACGGAGAAAATCTGGGAAAAAAATCAATCTTCACGCTGCTTATTGACGGCAATTCACTTTTGAAAGTCTGTATGCGGGATGAGACAGTCAACACCAAAGGAGAGCATGTTGGCGGTATTTTCCAGTTTCTTGTTCAGTTGAAGAAACTTATGAACCAGCGCGACTGGGATTATGTATACAGTTTTTTCGATGATACATACTCCGGACTGCTTAGGTATAGAATTTATCCCGAATACAAATCCAATCGTGATAAAAAGTATGCTGATTACGGAAAAGATGAGGGACTTTCAGACTATATGAAGGCATACAATGCCAGACTGTCTTCTATGGTCAAACACTTGAAGAAAAAACAGTATGAAAAGGATGTAAAAGCAGGTAAAGAACTTTCTCAAAAAGAGGTGGAGGATGCTAATTTTGAAAGGGAAAGACAAAGGCTTTTGGAATATCTCAACGAACTGTATGTAAGATGGATTATGGATAGTGAAGGTACTGAGGCAGATGATTTGATAGCATATTATATCAAACACAAGAAGCCGGAGGAAAAGATTGTGATAGTCTCAACAGATATGGACCTCACCCAGCTTATTTCTGATGATGTCTATATTTTCAATCCCCATCTGCATAAAAACATAACCTCGCTCAATTTCAAAAAAGAGTTTGGGTATCCTTATCAAAATGTGGTGACAAAGAAAATACTGTGCGGCGATATTTCGGATAACATCAGTAACATTTCCCTTCTTAGTGAAAACAAACTTTTCGAGATAATGCCTGAAATGAAAGAAAGGCCGGTCACTGTTGAGGAAGTTAAGGCAAGGGCTAAGGAACTTATAGATGCAAGAATTAGGGAAAAAAAGAAGCCGTTAAAGGTTTGTGAAAATATAGTGAATGGTGTCGGAAATAAAGAGTATAACGGTGACTATTACGAAATAAGCCGGAAACTTATAGACCTCAGTGAGCCTATGCTCACGCCGGCAGCAAAGGAGGAAATTGACAATACTATGTATGCCCCGCAAGATTCGAGTGAAAGGTCTTTCAAAAATCTTTACAACATGATATTGGCAGACGGCATCGTGGGACTTAAAAATGAACAGCACTTTTCATCGTTCTTTTCATCCTTCACCTCTTTTATCGGGAAAGAGGAACAGCGGTACAAAAATTATCTGAAAGGGCTTTAAAAGTGAAAAACATTTTGTATATTTGCAAAGGGAAAAGAGGAACTTTTGTTTAACCTAACATTAATTTTTTAATGAGAGAAACATTTGAAGCACCTCAGAAGAGAGAGGTGAAGAAAGAGAGGTTTGAGTTTGAACTCACCGTCAACGGCAATATCATTTGCCAAAGGTATTTTAGGATTAACAACTTCAAGGAGCAGTCGTTCTACTCGCTTGAATTCGTGGACGCGGTTGAGGAGTCAGTGAACCTCATTAAGGAGAGCCTTGTGGAGAAGTCTAAGATTTATATGGACCATATGGCACCAAGGATTTTCAAAAGCGAGGAAGAGCTCCGCAACTATATATACAATGCTGATGGCACAATAAATCAGCGGCATGCTGATGGCATTGGGTTCGGCCGGCATATTATTGTCAAGGGCAATCCCGGGCATGATTATGTGTGGGCCGACAAACTGGTTGACGAAGGCCCGAGGAAACCGGAAGATTTTAACGAGTTCGTCGACAAGGACAATGAACAGGATGTTGTCTTTAAGTTTGCTGTAATTGACAACGGTCCTAAACTTAACAAACGCCGCGAAGTCGCTTCCACTATCTGGGATGGAAGTCAGTATCCCCGTTTCGTAAGGAATGGCGTTGACCTTTCCAATGGTCGTGGAAAGTATGACAATTTTGACCTTTCCCGTGCGTCACACGAGATGAGTCTTTATTACTGGTGCAATGTTGGTCAGCCAGACCTCGTTCCGATTATCATCAGGAACATCTGTGAGGCCTGCTCCCTCAATGGAAAGGATGCTTATACCACAGAAATGGAGTACGGGGACACGGTTTACAACAACCTTCCCGAATACCCCACTGAGAATGTGGAGTATCCTTACAAGAAAAACTAATCCTATTTAAATAAGGAAAAACCCCAGACTGATTACAGCCTGGGTGCTTTTTAATACTTTTTAATGGAGAAAATCAATAAAAATAACTTAAAGTTTCTAGGGGAAGAGTATCAGGAAAAACTGGTCAAGACCTTTATCGAAGACCCTAAATTCTTCGAGAAAATGGAGTCTATTGTTGACCAGAATATGTTCACTGAAGCACCGCTGAAGAACATAGTCAGGATAATGAAAAACTACTTCGCAGAGAAGAGTGTTGCACCTGACTATGTGATGATAAATACCATTCTCGGAACCAATAATGTAGATGAAATATCTCTGCAGATAGAAAGGGAGCGACTTCAAAAAATCAAAACAGAGGTCAGCCTTTCAGGGTATGAGAAAGTGAAAGAAATCGCCGAGCGGTTCTTCAAGCAACAGAACATGATTAAGGTTGCGAACAAGGTCCTTAAAATAGCCGGCGACGGAGATATTGACCGTTTTGAGGAATGCAAGAACGAGTTCGAAAAAGTAGTTGAACTTACGGCAGACGATGACCTTGGTGTGGACCCTCTCGGAAATCTTGATGAGACTCTTTCTTCTGAGAGCGTTGAGTTTGTTCCTACTGGAATCCCCGAACTTGATGCTGAACTCGGTGGTGGTCTTGACAAGGGAAAATTAGGCCTTGTCATTGGCCCTACGGGATTTGGTAAAACCACTATGATGACCGCGTTTGCTTACAACGCAGCCGTACAGGGTAAAAAGGTTCTGCAGATAATCTTCGAAGACGATATTATTGATATTCGTAGAAAATTCGCTTCGAGACTTTCTAGCACAGAGGCATTTATGATTAAGACTGCAGCAGAACGCGGTGGTCTTACTGATGCCCAGAGGGCACAATTGCGAGCTACGATAGACGGGAGTCCCGAGCAGAAAATGCTTCGCGAAAACATCAGAATCAAACGATTCCTCCCCGGCGGCGGAACAACTGCAACCGATATTATCAACCACATTAAAAAGGAGATTAACAGCGGTTTCATACCTGACATGGTGACAATAGACTACTTTGAACCTATTGACCATGAGAGAGGGACTGGAAATCTTAGTGAGTGGTCGCAGGAAGGCGTGACAATGCGTAAACTTGAAGGCGCTGCCAAGGAACTCAATATAGCAATCTGGATTCCTTCACAGGGTGGGCGAGATAGTTTCGCTGCAGAACTTGTGACAATGTCAATGGGCGGTGGTTCCATCAAGAAGCAGCAGATTGCACAGGTTATTCTTTCAATCACCCGTTCTCTTAATGACCTCGCCAACGCAACTGCCACAATCACCCTTCTTAAGAACCGTGCTGGCCGTTCAGGAAAAACATTCTCCGGCATTTATTTCGATAACGGACAATGCGTTATCAGTTTTAGTGGTGTGAAGGTTTATGATGATTTAAAGGCTTACAAGAACGGGGAGAAGGATGCTGAGGCTGAGGCCACAAGGGAATATTCCACTGAATATTTCCATAGTCAGAAGGAGAATGATGACCCGTTTATATAGTAAAAAAATTTTTTGAATTGTAATGAGACGAGTGTCAGTTACTTGACACTTTTCTCGTTTTCATAAGTGGAAGTAAGGGTAGAAAACTTGTTCTTCTTTGGTATTTATGATTACCTTTCGAAAGAACAATAAAGATAAAATATATACAATATGGAAGTAAGAAAAAGCGATGGCCTCGTTGAAGAGTATTCGAGGGATAAAATTAGAAAAGGCATTTGTGAAGCATATAAAACTGCTGGCGAGAAGTGTGAAGATATCATTCTCGAAAATATAATTAATGGCCTTTTCGTTTATGAGGGCATGTCCACGGCGGAAGTACGCAGGCAGGTTGAAGAAGCCCTGATGTCAATAAATAAGAAGGTGGCCAAGGCATATATCGAAAACAATGATGATAGGAAAGACCTTAATAAAAAACGCGACTTTATCAAAGAATATATAAATGCCTCTAATGCCGCTACCGGCTCAAAGTTTGACTCAAATGCAAATGTAACAAATAAGAACATCGTTACACTGGGCCAAGAATTATATAAAGAGAATAATATTAAGCAGAATCGCTACATTCTTACAGACAAAATACGGAAGATGTATTCCAAAAAACTGGCTGACCAGTATTTGGAAGACCTTCAAAGTCATGTTCTTTATAAGCACGATGAGAGTGGGACTCCGGGGTATGCTTATTGCGTCGCGATTACAATGTATCCGTTCCTTGTTGATGGTTTAAAAAAACTTGGAGGGGTGTCGGTTGCCCCCACCGATTTAAGGTCATTTTGCGGTGAGTTCATCAATCTTGTTTATTCTGTAAGTTCTCAGTTTATGGGTGCTGTTGCCACACCTGAGTTCTTGATGTATATGGACTATTTTATCCGTAAGGATTATGGGGAAGATTACCTTGAGCGACTTAACGATGTTGTTGACCTCACAGCAAAGAAGAGAACACTTGTAAAGGTTATTGACAATGCATTCCAACAGGTTGTACACTCAATGAATATGCCCGCCGGAAACCGTGGCTACCAAACTGTCTTTTGGAATATAAGTTATTTTGATAAGGCATATTTTGAAGGTGTTTTTGGCGATTTTGTGTTCCCTGATGGGACAAAGCCAAAATGGGAGACTCTTTCTTGGCTTCAAAAACATTTTATGAAGTGGTTCAATAAAGAGCGCGAAAAATATATACTTACATTCCCCGTGGAGACTATGGCACTTCTCACAGATGGCGGAACTGATTTTGTAGATAAAGAATACGCCGATTTTACGGCTGAAATGTGGGCTGATGGGCACAGTTTCTTTTGCTATCTGTCGGATAGTCCTGATTCTTTGAGTTCATGCTGTCGTTTGAGAAACAGTTTGAAAGACCTTGATAATACCGACGAAGAGCATAATCATACCACACATCAGTATTCAATGGGTACTGCATCAGTCTCAACTGGTTCAAAATCTGTTATGTCAATGAATCTTCCAAGAATAGTCCAAAATGCAACAAGAAGATACTTTGCTAATGAACTTGGTATTACTCTTGAAGATGGAAAAAATATACCAGAAAATGGTGTGAAATACGACAAGGATAAACTTTATGCATATATTCGTGAAGACATTAAGGAGCAGACAGACAGAATTCACAAGTACCAGGTAGCATTTAATGAAACTATCAGTGATTTCCTTAAGGCCGGTATGCTTGATGTTTATAATGCTGGTTTCATTGACATGAGGAAACAATACCTGACAGTAGGTGTAAATGGAATTACCGATGCCGCTGAATTTTTAGGAATTAAAGTTGATGCTAATGATGAGTACAAAGAGTTTGTGAATAACATTCTCGAAACCATCAACATCGAGAACCGTAAAGACAAGACCAGGGATTGCATGTTCAACACTGAATTTGTACCTGCCGAAAACCTTTCCGCGAAGAATTACAAATGGGATAAAAAAGACGGCTATTGGGTAAGCCCTAACAGGAATCTTTATAGCTCGTATTTCTACAATCCAGAGGATAATGAAGTAAGTGTGTTGCAGAAAATGGAATTGCACGGAAAAGAATATGTTAAATATCTCGATGGTGGAAGTGCTTTTCATTGTAACCTCCAAGAGCATTTATCAAAAGAGCAATATCGCCAGCTTTTAAGTGCCGCAGCGGGCAAAGGATGCAATTACTTTACATTCAATGTAAGAAACACCGTCTGCAATGATTGTGGGTATATTTCAAAGCATACATTAGATAAATGCCCTCATTGTGGAAGTACGAATTTGGATTATCTGACTAGGGTTATTGGATATTTGAAACGAATTTCTTCCTTTGGTGAACCTAGGCAAATAGAGGCAAAACGAAGATTTTATCATAAAGATAATTTTTAAAAACATAGTTTAATTGATGTACTCCCCATGGATAAAGTCTGTGGGGAGTTTAAATATCACAAGAAAAGAAGTTTTTGTATATTTGTAAAAAACCAATTTATGTTTACAACTATTTTGAAAGAAAACATATTTAAGCACAAAACTGAAGGTTATAAATTGTGTTATATTGATGAGATACCTGAAACCTATTCTGACTGGTCTCCTGAGACATTGGAGTGGATGAAGACCGACGAATACAAAAGGTTGAGAGCGGAGAGGGAAGCAATCCGCGAGGCAGCAATTAAGGAGAAGGGTTATTACACTGAACGGTACGACTGGAATGATTACTATAACCAAAAACATGTCTTGCAGGACTACCCTAATGAAGACTTTGTAAGAGGAAAACAGGAGTTTTATGCTTATTTCACACCAATGTTTCTTGATGAACAGTGGGGTGATGATTGGGACGATGCTCCGTACGAACATAATGCCGGGGTTCCTTATGATGACATAATACTGGAAAGTAAACCACTGGAGAAGTTTGGAAATTTGAGTGTGGTGACCAAGAAAAAGGAATATGAAATCATACGGGTTCCGTTTTATATTCCATCAGGTGGCTGGGATGTAATGTTACCCAAAGACTGGGGTGGTTTAAACTCGCCGTTCTGTGTCAGGGACATCAACGCCGGTGCGGTGGCTTGGATTTTTGCACGCGGTCCGGAAGGGAAAAGTTCAGGCGGCGCAATAAGTATTCTTGCTGGATGTAGCCCGGAAGAGTTTGCTGAAAAAATAGGAAAAATTAACGAAATGTATCCGTACGTTCCGGAGGATGAGGAGGAGGAGTAACAATGATTAAGTATTTACCAAATACAGTATCTGTCGTTTTTGAGGAAATTCCTGATATGGTGACGCTTATGATAGAAATAACCCAGTGCCAGAATAATTGCGAGGGTTGTCACAGCCCGTGGCTTAAACAGGATATCGGGGAGGAACTGACGGAGGATAAATTGAGAGAAATAATTGAAAAAAACAAGGGTGTGAATTGTCTGCTTTTCTCCGGTGAGGGCAAAGACCCCTTGACACTTGTGAAACTGGCGAAGATTGGAAAGGAGTGCGGATTGAAAACCGGTGTATACAGTGGGCGTGAAACCATCCCCTATGAAGAGGCTTTGATGTATACAGATGCCTTCGATTATATTAAGATTGGGCCGTATGTTAAAAAATGGGGGCCACTTAATAATGAGTGTACCAATCAACACCTTTATTATAAGAATCTGGGCCTCGAAACAGTTCTTTTTGATGGACAGCCATTTATCGGGTGGACTGATATAACATACAAGTTTTGGAAAAGAAAAATCTAATGTATTTTGTCAAAAAAACAGAAAAATTGACAAAATTGTTTAAAACTATCAAAAACCAGTACTTTTGGTGTTTTTCGTTCTGAAATCTGTGCCGAAGGGATACAAAATATTTTCAGAAAACTTTCGAGACCTCGGGAATTAAGCCCGAGGTTTTCTATTTATAGGAAAAAAGAAGTATGAAAAAATTCCTGAACATACTATTAGTGTTCCTTATCGGCGCGGCAATTTCGTCCTGCTGCCTTTTTAGGAAGGTCCCTCAGAAACAGACCACGGATATGGTACTTGCCGGGAGTATGAAAATTGTTTATGAAAGGGACTTCAATCCTTACCAGTTTGATTCCCTGTGCGTGGCAGATACTATACCGCAACTCCTCACCAAGTGGAGGAAATCTAACATTTATGATTATGAGACACAGAAGTCAATAGACGAGTACTTGTATATTAAGCGGCTCGGGACAAATGAATCAATTTATAGACTCATACTGAAAGATGAAGAAACTTATAATGTTCGTAAGAGGATTGTTTATGAAACAAAGTAAACCTAAAACCCTTGGATGCACTCCATCGAAACTCGATGGGACTGAGCATATATATGATATTCCGGATACACTTGAACTTCCGGAAGAGTATGATTTTCGCAAGTATCTTTCAAAAATACTTGACCAAGGTTCTCAGCCGATATGTGTGCCGTGTTCCCTTTCCACTTGGATAAATTGGAGGGTTAACTTGGAGGACGGTTCAACCAAAGATAATGGCGTCAGCCTTGCTCAGATTTTCAACAATGCCGGCGGCTCCAGTGATGGTATGACCTATAAGGATGCTCTTTCATATCTCCGGCACAAGGGTGTTTATACCAAAACGGCTGGAAACATCAAAATTAAAGAGTATGCGATGATAAAAAACATTGTATCACTGAAGGATGCTATTATAGCGAACGGCCCGTGTTTCGGGGCACTTCCTGTTTATGATGATACTGGTTATGAAAAGTTCTGGGATAAAAAAAGAGGATACCTTAAAGGTGGGCACGCAGTTGCCGTTGTGGGATGGACAAAGGAAGGTTTCGTGATAAGGAATTCGTGGGGTACAAGTTTTGGTAAGAAGGGTTATACAATATTACCTTATAATGAATTCGGAACACTTTTGGAACTTTGGACAATAGTTGCTTAACATAGGACGGGCCGTGAGGTCCGTTTTTCTTTACATTTACGCCCTTTTCTTGTATTTTCTAAGGAGAAAAAGAACACTGGATATTTATTGTAAAAACTCCTTAAATGGCTAGAAGAAAACAATATTATGGCATAAGGTTTCCTTTTACGAAGGAAAATAATGACGAGGTTTTCCTTGATTTGAACAAGGACTTCGTCGAAAAGGCTAAGAGTGAAATGTTTCATCTCATTTTCACCCCAAAAGGCCAGCGGTATCGTATGCCTGATTTCGGAACCCGTCTTATTGATTATATTTTTGATAGTAATATTGATGTCTCCTTTGCAGACATAAAAAGTGAAATCAGAACTGCCATGGAAAAATATGTTCCCTCTGTCACCTTGAATGATATTGAGGTTTTCCGTGAGGAGGATGATGACCACACGGCGTATGCCGATATAAAGTTTACAGTGAAAGACGGAAACCTTTCGACTGGTGTATTAGAGACAAGAATTAAGATATAATGGAAAAGAAAATATCATACTTAAATAGGAATTTTGATGATTACAGGCAAGCCCTCATAGACTTTACAAGGGAGTATTATCCAACTATGAGCGACACTTTCAATGATGCGTCTATTGGGTCATGGCTCATTGATATTGTTGCCGGTGTATCTGACAACCTTTCTTTCCTCGCAGACAAAGTTTATCAAGAGACTTCGGTAAACAGTGCACAACAGATGATGTCCCTTATGAATCTGGCAAGAAGCAAGGGCTTGAAAATACCGGGCCCTAAATCTTCTGTTGCAGAGGTTGAAATCACTTGCGTTCTTCCAGTTAACACTATAAATCCCAATTCTGCATCGACCACAAGGGTTCCATCGTGGGAATATGCACCATATTTGAAAAAGGGGATGCAATTTTCCGCCGGGGCCCAAATCTTCGAACTTTATGAGGATGTGGATTTCGGAAACCCGTTCGACAGCAACGGTTTCGGAGACAGGACCATCAGGGAGAACAGGAATTCCAATGGTGTCATCGTAAGTTACACAATTGGAAAAAGAGGTATTGTGGTCAGTGGTGAAAGTAAGGTTTTCAGAAAGGTTCTTAGAAGTAGTGATATTGTGCCGTTTATGGAAGTTATCATACCAGACAGCGGTGTAATGAATGTTGAGAGTATTATTGTAAAAGATGGAACAGACTATCTTTCAGACCCGGATACAACTGAGTTTGAATTTCTGGAAGAGTATACATCAGCAGAAAACAATAGGGCTGGCCGTGTTCCTGTTTATAGATTCTTTGAAGTGGATTCTTTATCAGACCAGACAAGATGGGGTGAGGTTACGAAGGCTGACGGCAATCCTGAAATATACCAATATGGTTTCCTCACATCCAACGGAACGGTTCCGGCATATTCAATCACCAAGGGTGAATGGAAACCTATCAAACAAAAGTTCATCACTGAGTTTACCGACAAGGGGTATTTGAAAGTGATTTTCGGAGCCGGTACCGCTGAGGGCCAGAACATAGATTACAGTAATGCCTCGAGTTTCGGAAAATACCAAATTTCAAAACTGATAAACAATGACAGTCTTGGTGTTTTACCGAATGCCGGGATGACTCTTTTCATAAAGTACCGCGTTGGCGGTGGCCTTGAATCAAATGTTGCCGAGGGAGCAATCAGCACCATAGTTTCTTATGATATGTTTGTTTCCTGCCAGAATGGTGCTGCCATTGACAATACCATCGTGGATGCTGTGAGAAACTCATTGTCGGTCAGGAATGTAACCCCTTCACTTTCGGGTAAGGATATGCCTTCCGAGGCCGAGATAAGAAACCTTATCAAATACAACAACGGAGCACAAAACAGGTGTGTTACAGTTAAGGATTACTACGAAAGAATTTTGAAGATGCCTCCGAAATATGGTACTCCTTTCCGTGTTGGTGTTGAGGAACTCAACAATAAAATCAGGATTGACCTTCTTGGGATTGATACGGAAAGGCACCTCAGCGATTTGCTTCCGGATTTCTTGGTAAGGAACATTGCTGACTACCTTTCGGAATACAAGATGATTAACGACGCGGTGGAGATTTTCCCGGGGCGAATCATCAACATTTCAGTAGAGGCGGACATTTATATCGCAAAGGATTACAATACAACAAATGTGGTGAGAAATGTAATTTCCACTATCAGGGATTATATGGACATTTCCAAACACCATATGGGTGAAGATATCTACATCAGTGACATTGTGAAAGAAGTGATGAAAATAGACGGCGTACTCAGTGTGAAAGAGATAAGGGTTTACAATGAAACGGGGGCCGACTATTCAAACACCCAGACAAGTCTTCCTGAGTACAGGGTTGAGACATGCGACGATACTGATGAAGATGTGTCGGATGATTCAGTTAATACCAACAGAAAACGCATTGACATCGACAGCCTTGAGGGTATCCTTTATTCCGATACTGATATGATGTATGAAATAAAGTACCCGGAGAAAGACATCAGGATTAAACCTAAAAACAGATAATGGCCTGCAACTGTAAAACCAATGCCAAGTTAATAGAACTCGGGCTGAGGTATGGTACTGGTGGTAAACTGACGAGAAAAGAAATACTCAAAAAGGATTTGAAAGGTATCCTTCTTTCAATCCTCTCTTTGCTTATTACTATTATAGTTTTACCATTTATTGTCTTGTATGTTGTTTTTAAAGGCCTTTTTTCAAAGAATAAAGGCATCAATTTTAAAAAGATTTTCAGATTGAAACAAAATGTCAGAGAAGAACAAAACATATAGAGTGAATACCAAGGTCGGGGTTGGCATCAACTCAGCGGCATCGGACAAATATTTGACAATTAACCTTAATGATACTTTTGATACCATTGAGGTTTTGTCGCTTAAAATACGGCAGGAAAATGTTTATCGTGTGCACAGTTCTCAGTATGGCGTTATTGTGGGTCGAGCCGTCGCAAACGGTGGATTTGGTGTTCCAAATGTTAAGGTAAGTGTCTTTATCCCGAGAGATGCTGAAACTGCTGACGACCCGGTAAAGAACTTTTTATACCCTTACACTACCTCAACATCAAAAAATGCCGACAGGGTCAGGTACAATCTTCTTCCGAGTGAAAGTGATGATGACTGTTACCAGACAGTGGGAACATTCCCAACCAAAAGAATGGTCCTCGATGACAACAACTATCTTGAAGTTTTCAACAAATACTACAAGTACACAACCAGAACCAATGCCTCCGGGGATTATATGATTTTCGGCGTGCCGGTCGGAAGCCAAACCATTCACACTGATATGGATTTGTCTGATGTTGGTGTGCTCAGTCAGAAACCAAGAGATTTTACTTATAAAGGTTACAGCCGGACGCAGTTTGAAACCCCTAACCAGTTCAAGGCAAGTACAAACCTTGCTGAACTCCCTCAGATAGTTTCGCAGGATGGAGCTGTTTATGTTTATCCGTTCTGGGGAGATACCAATGAGAACATTATTGGCATTACTCGTTATGACATAGATATCGATTACAAGTTTGAGCCTACTTGCGTCTTTATGGGTTCCATTGTTTCTGATACTGGTAACAATAAACTAAGTAAAAGGTGCGTGCCGTCAGAAAATATGGGCGTAATGGAAGAACTTGTCACGGGACAGGGTACGATTGAAATGATTAGGAAAACCATCACCGGCTCCGTGGAAGAGTTCGCAATTCAAGGGAATCAGTTAATAGACGACCACGGCGTGTGGTGCTATCAGATTCCAATGAATTTGGATTATGTAATGACAGATGAATATGGTAACCTTGTACCAAGCGATAACCCCGAAAAGGGTATTCCTACGAGGGCGAGGGTTCGTTTCCGTGTGTCGATGAATGACTTGCAAGAAGATGCATCAAACACATTCCGCGGTAAAGTACTTGTTCCTAATAACCCTAAACTTGAGAATGGAGCTGTAACTCCGGACTATATATTCGGGACCCTCACTGACGAATCAAGTTACAGGGACTTGCTTTGGAATAACATTTACACCGTTAAATCTTTCATACCACGTTTTCAGAAGAACAACTCCAACCTGAACAGAAGATTTTCAGGTATCAAGCAGTGTAACTATTACGGGAGTAATAATCCGATACCATACAATAACATTCGTGTCAGACTGTCTTTCCAGTTTAGGATTGCTTGTCTTTTGGTTAAAATTCTTTTAAAAATAATAGGGGCATATAATAAAATTGTAAGTTATCTATCAAATATTCTGAGCGGATTTGGCGTTTGGATACTCCCAGAATGGGCAAATAAAAGCATTCAAAATGTTGGTAAAAGAATGTCTTGTTTAACCGTGGACGGCTCGCTTTGTAGTACATTGGATGGAGAGTGGGCCTTTGCTCCTGGTTGTTCAAACTCTTCTAGTGATAACAGCTCATGGGTTTGGAAAAACGCACTCAAAAAATTAGTTGGAAGCGGTGAATATGTTGATGAAAAAAGAGGGGACGGGGATGATAAAAATTCTATCGATTGGATAAACGCACCCAACCCGACAAGGGTAAACAACTCTTATGATTATATAATGGCCAGGGGTATTGACTATTTTAAACAGTGTGTTGAAATAAGTCTGGCTGAGGAGTATAAGGTCATTCAGTTTGATTTTTACAACGATTGGTTGAATGGAGCAATATACATACCCAAATGGGAGCGACACATTTCAAGGAAAAGAACTTTCTTTATTTTTGGCCCCAAGAAGACAAAAATTAGGGCTTGTACAGACGCATATAAAGCAAAACGAGTGAATTTAACAGAACAATGTGCAATTTCAGTTAATTTACCTTCGAATGTGGTGTCAACACCTGTTGGCTGTACCAATAAAACCTATGAATGCCATAAGAAATCTGGCCGCCGGCAGGCTGAAATCTTTGGAAATGGTGCTGCTGTTCATGAAGAATTGACTTCTTCAAAAAAATATGCCTATTATTTTAAACCTTGTGAAGTGTACAGGGATTCTAGTGGAGTCAAAAAAATAAACCTTTTTGCTACTGATTTGGTCCTGCTTGGTTCGCTTAATCCATACAATATTTCCGAAACACCTGTTTTTATTGATGGTTTGGAAACAACAAGTTATAAACTTCCGTCGCCTTTAGTTTTGACTGACTCGGAAGAGGAGGGCGAGCAATACACATTGAAAGGCGGTGCAAATATTTTAACGTACAATGACGCCCCGTTTGCTGCTTATATAACAGATGATGACGCAATGGCGCCGTTCAATAATGGAAAAATAGCCGAAGAATCTGGTATAGACTGGGCATTCGCGGGTAATGGGCAGGGAAAAAATCAAATTGCAGCAAATTATACTCCTGGTGGTCATTTTATAGGTATTTCTTGTATGAACGCACAAACAACCACCAAGACATGTATAAACCTTAGAAGAATATGTGAGATTGGGGTTTTTCCATCATCATCTTACAAAGTACCAACTTTTTCGGGCGAAACCGAGACAGCAGCACAAGTTGTGACAAATGGGTTAATATCAAAAGATGAAATCACTTCTAATGATTTCAGAAAACTCTTTGCTACATTAAATTACAACAGTTTGCAAGTAGAGTTTGATGAGACTGGGATTGCAAAATATAGTTTTACAGGCCTTTCCCCTGAAAATTTCGGAGGGGAAATGGCTTCTTATACCAGTGAAAATTATAACAGTAGTGTCCCTAATGAAGAGGTACAAGGTTTCCTCGAAGATGAAAATGCTAATAGCGAGAGAATAACTTCAGTAATTAGAAGGTCGTCAGAAACAAAAGATGATGATTATATAAGATTTAGGTATGGGGCAAATAAATTAACTAGCAGTAATTTTATCTTTAACAACTCATTGCCTATCTTTGAGAATTCATATTACTTCTTTTTTGGCCTTCATAACGGTTCCTCAGCCTTAGATTATTTAAGACGCGATTTATTTGCTGAGTGCCCGGTAAAAAGTACGGGCACCAATCTTAAGGCTTTCCTTTATAGTGGCACTACGGATGTTTTTGAGAGTGGAATTGAACTCGGGTATTTTGATGGGACGGGGGCTACAACTAATTATCTTTATTTTTCTGTGAACTCTGAAAATTACCCAATTACAATACAATACAGTGGTAATTTAGCCACAATTAATGATAAAACAGAATTAGATTATGATGGAAGGTACCACTATCCAGCCATCTTAGGTGAAAAAATACCGATTGGTATCAATACATACAGTATAACCGATAGTTTGGGTAAAACCATTATCAAAACAGTTAAAGTGTATGTTAAGGCACCAGAGGTCTGCTCTTCAGCAACAACAGCAAACTTTGTGAGCCTTGATTGGGTTACAAAGAAAGGGAGCCTCCTCAATGGCGGTTCTCCGACTAGAAAAAATCTTGGCGGATACATTTATATACCTTGTCAAGGACTTTTTAAACCGGAACCCAGCGGCGAGTGGATTTCAACATCGTCTGCCAGTATAATTCTTGTAAACGGAACAAGAGTCCTATATACCAGTAGGAGCCTTGATTCTGATTATCTAGGACTGTATTTCCCAAATTTGTCGCAACAACCAGGGCTTACATGCGGAAACGATTTTATTCCAGTTGATGAAACGGGGGTTTACGATGTCTATGTTGTTATACACAGTGGCAATTTGAAAAGTATTCCTATTCTCATTTATTCTAAAATGATTATCGGGGAACCCGAAGGGGCCGTTGATTTTACTATTTTTCGAAGGGCAGTATCTTCACCAGAAGAGGCTGTAAATAGTTATAGACTTTCATATGTTGAATTTAGTGATAACACTTGGTATAGAAATATTGACGGATTAAGTACTATAACCGAAGAGCAAAAATGGTACCTCAAAAAAGATGTCTTCATTACAAGCAATGAGGATGCTTTAACAATGCTTTATGTGATTCCGTTTAGTGAAGATAATGTACTACCGAATGTTTACATAAACGACCAAGAAAGAAATTATTTCACTAAGCAAAACGCCTCCATTAGTGAAAGAAAAGTGGTATTGAAAAATCCTTCCGGTGAGGTGATTTGCCCATTTGGCGGTAATCCTTTCCCTTTTAAGTGTGTAACTAAGCGTTTTGAATTTGGCAAGACACTTTACTGGGAGGGCTACAATCACCCGGATAGTATATTTACAAGAACCGCAGGCAATTATTTCATTAACGGTTATTTGACTTATGTTATTAAAAACGGTATAACATATCTAAGTTCTAATGAAAGAACATTCGGTGATGTTACTATTAATGGTGATAATACATATGCGAGCAATTCCCTTTTCAAACCCACTCAAACGGATTCAATCAGGTCTACTTTAAGCAATAGTATATCAATAAGTGAACCAATAAGAAGTGGGAGAGCATTTTTTTCGGTAACAGAGGGCCATCCCGAAACATATGATTACAAATATTCACCAGAAACCATTGAAGCAGATGCATCAATGATAGGTAGTGATGAAAATTGGAGTGCGTATTTTGAAATATATGTTAAAAGCAGTGGAAATACACAGTTTGGTATAACAATCAATAATGTATTACCGCTTTCGAAAACCGGAGATGATATTTACACCAATTCAGGGGAATATGTTGATGGTGCAAACATTAATTTCTATGTTTACCCTACAAGTGGAATAATCTTCACTGAAGTAGACATGATGAAATCCTACAATTATAATGCGGCACTAAGTGCTTCCCATAAAATGAGATGGAATGATGAGAGAGAATGCTTAGTATATAATATAGCAGAAATCGTTTTTCCAGATTCTGGGTATACAGTTTATGGAGAATCGCACAATAAAAATGGGATACCTTTTAAAACAAGAAACATTGTCAGAAATAATCTAATACTACCGAAATATGCAATCAATGATAATGGTAAAAGGTTTAACCTTTATGATATATATAAAAAATATAAAGATTCGAGCTTTACCAAAAAAAATGAATTTAAAATAACCAGGAATTCAAACTGCATAACCAGTATTAAAATCAGCCTTCCATTTTACATTGAAGAATTGGATGCTTTTCAAAATGCTTTATTTAACACTGGGTTGCTAGCATCGGCTGAAAGTGTTCTTTTTTATTTTATTGATGGGGGTGCGAATTCGAATTACGAGAAAAATACTTATTATTATATTGATTTACGGCAATTTTGTGAGCCCGACTTGAATAGCTTGGGTGGAAATGAGTATTCGGTGGGTTTTTTAAAACCTGAAGAAATCACATACGACCCATATCCAACTAGGGATATTACAATCACTAATTTTAATAGACCTGTTGTGAATCCAAATAATCCATATCAAGCAACAAGGGAAGAGTTTGACATGTTTTGTTTAAGAATGAAAGACATTAATAACTTTGAAACAAAAAGTTTGCACAGTAGATATTTTAAAATTGTAATAACACTTTCAGACATCGGCCGAAACGATGACAGGGGTAACTCGACGGCAGGTTTCAAAATTACTGAATATGTTAACGTTTACACCAATTAAAGACAATGGAAACAATATTAAGAAGTAAGTTAGGCATAAATGAGTTAAATGGTGATGTCAATCTCAATTTGGGACTGGGCACTGCTGTTAAGGAGATTTTGAATACCAACGCAACTGCAGAGGTTGATGTTGATGGTGTTTATCAGGATGAATTGAACTCTTCCAAAAAATATCGTCTGATTTTCACTATAAACCCCGTGTGTTCAAATGTTCTTTTTAACGCCCTGACAGAGGTTGCTTCTGAGGCTGAAAGTGAACATGCCAGTTTGGTTCCGAATATTGACTGGGGTGCTATTTCCGGAAACTGCTACAGTACCGAAAAAGCAACAAGAAAACAGTGTATCAGAGATACTGAGTACAGTCATCCATTGATTGGTGGGTTTACTTATTATCCCGGGGCTGACATGTTCAACAACCATATCCTTCGACAAGATGGGTTTGTTTTCATAAACCCCAGACTTGAAAGAGACCCCGAAAAAGAAACTCTTTATAAAGTAGATTCAAACAACAACTTTGTTTCTGGTGGAGATATTGATATTTTTAATACGATTAGAGACACCCAGAGGGATATAGATAGAAATGTACTTCAAACACCCGCCACTGATACTGACGGGTCTTATAAAACCTCCAAAAAGAGACGGCATGCTTACAACACATCCAACATACTTTCGTTTGATGAGGCTTACGAAAACAACCTGAAGGAAAACAATGGCTGGTTTGGGTTTTACAATAAATCAATGCTAAACACTTCGTCTGATAGTGAAAAAGCTATAAATAAGGTTATTAATTATAGTGATTCGCTCGCAGGTGATTTCATCGACATGTTTCCGGACAGAACAAGGTTTTCGTTCGTACCGCATATGAATGTGAAACAGGGGAACCGAATGGAGAAGAACTGGGACTACTGTCTTACATATCCGTTTGAGAACGATGAGAAGCACCCCATTGTTTGTGATGAAGAAACTGGAATAAATGGGTTGGAATTTGCTTATATCACCGGATATACCACTGATACAGGCAAGAGCCGGATATTATTGCTGTCAACATCGTCAAAGCATAATTTAAAGGAAAATGACACGATAAGGCTTTACTGCGGTAATGCTTTGGATGAGGTGTTCGAAACAACTGTCAAGGGTTTTGGCGATTTTGAAGGGAATCTGAAAGAATACTATTTTTCAATAGATGAAGATGAAAGAATCAGTCAGAGTGGAAGATTCTGTAAAATGGTGTTTAACCAGCCTTGCCGGTATTACTTCAGAAAATTCAAAAAACTGCCTAATTTTAGTGGGATAGGGAATCATTCGGAAATAACTGATAGTAATACCCAAGACTTTGACAGTGAAATTAGTAAATTGGCATTTGCTTCAACGGTATATGGTGATGATACTGTCCAAATTGTCTACACAGATGACATTGATTTGAGTGCGTTATCCGATAACCTTGGCCGTCCGATTACTGACATCTATTTGACGATAGTGAAGAACAATGAGGGGCATGATGAGTGGTATAAACTGACTGGTACAACAGCAAACGCTGCGGCTGAAAATGTCAAGTGGTCTAGTTGTTTTGGGAAGGTATCATCTGGCCTTGACCTGCCTTCCAATGTTGAGGACAATGAGAAGTTTTCTTTTGATTATAATGTAAGGAAACTTCATGGTATAGACAGAAGAACCTCTTTGGGCGAGATTTTCCTAGACACATACGGTGAAATATGGAAAGACAATAGAGGGCCTCTTCCTGTTGAGGATGATTTATTGATATCAAATGATGTTTTTTATGGAGACCTTGTCGAATATTCGCCGCTTCAGGTTAAAGAAACCGTTATCGAAGAAGTTTTCCATAGGTTCAACACACTCCAGAGGGAAGAAATGTCTCTCGTAAACGCTGAAGGGTATGATTTTATTTATGACGATATAGTTTCGGACGATGAAGACATTCAATCGGCCATAACTTCGTCTACCAAAGCGGACACTTTCGTTTGTGTGGAGAGAAAATATAACACATATTATGATAATAGTAGCAGGGTTACGCTGAATGTACCGGCTAATCTTTTTCCCGAGGGATATTTTTATAAGCCCCACTACCGCATACATGTGGCTGACTTCAATGATGTAATAGCACAAAGTAGTGACACACAGATGGAGTATAGTGATTTTTTTATTGGTGGGGATTATATTGTTTTTAAAACTGAAGAGCCAATTGTTGCCGGCAGTGAAGTTATACTTATTGAGAATGCTTCACCATATAGAACTGTATTGAATGCCTCGACAGTAACAAACACTTTCAACAAAGATGAAGGGAAATATGAAATAAGGTGTAAAATAGCACTGAATGACGGGTATGATGCTGGGAATAAATACAAAATGTTTTTGAAAACAGAGGGTATACCCAGTTATGCTGAAAGATATCCCGATAATAGTGGAAGGTATTTGTGGAGGGGATTGAAGAATTTTTCAGAGGTTTCCCCGGAGAGTGAAATATACGGATTGCCATTCGCTAACGGTGCACATTATATTTATAAAGGACTGAACTTTTTCCTTCGCCGTCAAGACCCGGATGGAAAATATGGGCTTAATGTGACGGAAGAAAAACTTATTGAAAAGAGTTTAAAAAGCAAAAATAAAATTGCCGGATTAATCCGTAAGAGTCAAACTAGACCTGAGGTTGAAGAGGCGGTTGATTATGTTAAAAATACTGTTTTTGATATATGCTAAGATACAAAGTAAGAAAGGGAAATGAGATAGGTGGAACGGTCAATTTGGAAGTGCCGCTTTCCACTGCTTTTGGCCTGGTTCCAAACAGGAACAGTATTATTAATGAAAAGTTTTTTGAAAGAGCCAAAGAAACCTTGATTCCGGAAATACGGGACATGGAGAAAGTGGTTCTTTATCCCGCCGTATGTAAAAAATCAGATGACGGGACATTAAAATTCGATTTGGCGGATGAAATAAATATAAACTTTCATTTTAGGAACAGAATCATTGACGAGAACAAGTGGATGATTTCCACTGGTTGGGCGGCAATTGAAGGTAAGGGTTGGAATGAGAAATACTTCCATGACGCCGACGATGCTACACACGGAAACTATAATACTGGAAGTACGGAGTACGACGCTTCTTCGGATTTAATCGGTTTTCTCGGTTTTGATGATGATGATATCAAATATCAAAAAAGCAAGGTTAAGCAGTCTTTTTTGCGGCTTCTTTATTACAGTAGTAATGATATCATCAATAAGTCACTTATAACGTATACAACCTCATTTCTTGATAGTAATAAACTCTTCTCAAAATATACATCTTTGAGAAACAACAGTGACTTCCTGAACTACTATAACGGTTCTAATGCTCTGACGGATGATAACGCACCAAAGAATGTGTTCTCTTGTTTCGAGCCCGCCGCGGTAGACGAGAAATACAAAGGCCTAAGACTTTCAAGCCAGATACTTCTGAAGTCTAAAATGTTTTCGGATGCATCCAGTGACGGTTTTTATATGTATCTTTTTAAAGAAGACGCTCCGTCAAAAGTCCCGAAAAGATTATATCTTAAAGGTGAGTTTAATAATGCTGGGTATGGCAAAACAGTCTCTTTAACTATACCTCACACTGTTAATGACGATGAAACAATAAGTGTAATACAATATTCATCACCAGATTTCCCTACAACATATACCAAAGATTATACATTACACACTGATGGTGGGGAGGAGATAACATCGGAAAGCGGAAAGACATTTGACTATGAAAAGTACAATAACAATACCTTCCTTCCGGTTGATTGTGTTTATGATGAGAACCTAAGGAAATATATTTATTATTTTCCGTGGGATTTAGAAGGCGGGAACGGAACAGCAACAAATGACTTTAAGAATAAAAAAATAACCCTTAACTTCTGGGAACCGAAATTAGTTTAGAAATGGAGTTTGTAAAAAAAACCATATCCTTGGAACCATACACTAGCAGAGTGTATGGGGGAATACCGTTTGTTGGTTACAACGCTGAGGATAAGCCAAAATCGAACTGGGGTAAAATTGTAAAGGGGATTGACTTCACGAAGTTTTCAGATAGTGATAAAGCAAAATACGGAAACAACATATCGTTGTGGGGAAAGATGGGCTATAGGGAGTTAATGAATACCTATTACCAACTGAAAAACAGAACAAATGATGAACTCGTAGCAATTGAGAGTACGACGGCTTCCCGTCTGGAAGAGAGTAAAAATCAATCACTCATCAAGTTTGTTGAAGAAAACAAGTTTTCCGTGGGAAACGAAATTGGGTTTGTTAAGTGCGGTTGCCCTGTACGGAGAAAGGAGGAGGATTATTCAATAGAGTTTCTGGACGATGATGAAAGGTTCTTTATTCCAACGGCAAACATTTCAATACTTCTGACAGGAAACAGCAAACTAATAGGCTCATACACTTTTCTCGGTCAAGAGTGGGTTCCCGGAAAGAGATATTATATAGGTGATACAGTTCTTTACGATGAACAAACATATGTTCTGGATTCGGGGGCTTTTAAGGAGAAAACATACTGTCAGAACATTCTTTCAGATGCTTCTGATGAAACGAAATCGCTTTACAGGCCCGGCACTGAGGTTCTATATTATGTTTTAACCCAAGACGAACTCAACGCCGGAACACCGGAAGGTGAAGAAGTCAACTTCAACATACTTGACAACGCATTTTTTGTTTTGGATAGTGTTGATGACATTATACGTGGCGGATATACCTATGCAAAAGTTGAAGAGAAATTTTATATAAAGCCTTATTTTTCAGGGTTTCTTGATGAGACCACACTGCAGATTTATTTTGATGAACTTGTAAACGGGGAGTTTGATGTAAAAGAAGATGGAAGTACAACACATTGGCGACTCAGAAACACACCTTATGAAATGTCGTTCTTGAAAAATGTATCGGCAACCGAAGGCGTTGAAATACACGGTGATGGGGTTGATACTAGTTATGTATCGACAAGTGTTACGGATGTTACTGGCGAGTCAAAACTTGATGAATTCGTAAGACGTTCAAAGACTATTGATGATAACCGCAACCAACTTCCCGGAAAATTAATTTCCAGCAGTGTTTCTGCGTTAGCGCCGATTTACTCGATAGGTCTAGTGAGAAACATTTCTTCTGGTGAGGAAAATATTTTTACCGGCGACTATCTTGAATCGATAGCAATTGATGGACAACTGTTTAGCAGCGATATCGCACTGGTTGAGGCAATCGACACTATGTCTGAAGGTGATGATGGCACAATATCGTTTACATATTATATAGGATGCAATCTCACCAAGGAAAACGATATATTTGTTCCATCTACCGCGGGGTCTGTGAAACATGTAGATACATTTAACTATATTGTTCATCAGGAGACATATGTGATAGGGGGTGAAGACCGCCTCATTAAATACTTGACAATTAACTACGAAAGTGGAAGCCAGAATGTGGTTCTTGAAAACCTTGATAATCTTGAATATTCAACTAAATTGTCAGAGATAGAATATATAACCACAAGCACAATGGATGGCGTGTTTAATAAATCTCCGAATTTTGTCAATACACCATATTTTATGGAAGATTATAAACTTGGTCTGGTGCATGTGGATAACAATTTCGGTGATTTTGTGATAGACCGGGGAAATGCAGCGGCCTTTGAACGACACCTTAGGCTGAGTGAAGTAAGGACGGTGCAAGATTTGGAACAGTACGGCAACGGCTTTTTTGAGGTCAAGAATTAGAAGATAACTATTTATAAGAAATTAGCTAAAATGAACGGAGTATACGGAACAACAAAACCAGCATATCTTACATCTGCCAGCATAAGCACAGATGTGGAAATACTGTACTCATATAGAGCCAATCGAGCTGAGGAACAAAGTGTTTTTACATCCGTTCCGTCTGGAGAAACGGCCAACTGGCTTACTCCAGTGGAGGTTGAAAATAGCGACGGAAACAGCGAAATAGTTCCCGGCGCATTCAATCTTCACCTTCCAATGGATATTTTTTCAAGCAAGGGCATTTACACAGTCTATGTAAAGCCAAGAGAAATAAGGGCCAATATTCTTGATGTGGGTGTGCTTTCGGAATTTCCGGATGTCAGGGGTCTTGTTTTCAAGACATTTACAAACGAGGCCGCTTTCAATACCAACGGGGCGTTGGTTGGCTACCGTGTCGAATATTTCGGACTCGACAATGCTTCTCGTTCGGAAGACTATACTATTATCACATCCAGCAATAAATGTGCACCTATTATCCAGAATGTGCTCAGCACAAACCAAAAGGCTGTGAGGTATCGTTTTGATGACTCATCAAATCTTCTCTTCTGTACGGTTTCACCCTCAACATCACCTTCATTCAATGCCAATACGCTGCCATACATTGGACGCACCGGTGAATACATAAGGTTGATAAACACCAAATTCGAGCCACAGATGATTGAAGTGGAGATGGTTGAAAATGACGCCGACACACTAAGCGTGATGCTCGGTGGAAATCAGATAAGGAATCTTGACAATGGCCTTATTACTACATACAATGAGGATAATGAAATCTTCAAACAAGTTGAGTATCTGGCTAAGAAGGACGAAGTTGGTAAACCTCTTTATGAAATTAAACGGAATCGGGATACAATCTATCCACAGGATTTTGAAGAAATAGTTAACTTGGACGAAATCTAATGAAAGTTATAACTTCACATAGCAATTATGTGCTCCGCCGTAAGGCTCAGGCTACAAGCCTTGGGAGTATCTATGAAAGAGACTGGATGACGGTCTCTGAAATGGATGGTTTTGCCCCGGGGTTGCTGCCAGTTTATCAGTCTGGTAATTTCAAAATATCCGTCAACGGGGAGGTTAACACCAGGAAAAGATATTCTTACAGTAACTGGGTAAAAAACGGTGAAGATGATTTTTGGACATTGGGCAATACAGATGCTATCGAGATTAAGGTAGACAAGACTGTTCTGAAGCCAAACTATACAAGCCTTCTTGATTTTGCTTACTACGGGTCCGCACAGGAACTCATCCATGCATCTTTTAACGACATCGTAAAAAAATTCCCGGCCGAGGTTTATCTTGGGAATGACAAATTCTCTTACCCAAGAGATGGTGAATTCATCACTTTAAAATATTATGGTGATGATTTTACTCTGAACGAAAGCGGAACAACCTTGTTCGAGATTGATAACCCGTTCCAAATAGATTTCGGTACTGTTTACATTGAAAAAAGCGACAGCATCAACCCCAACCGTTTTATGTGCCTTTCATCTGACCGTTATGAAGTTATATTTCATGAGGGAGAGGTAGATGAACGCAGGTTCGGTCTTTGCTGGGATGTTGACAACCGCAATGTGAGATGTACCGGAATTGACCCGCAAAAGTATATCGTAGTGGATAACATCGATGATGTTACTGACCCGGACGAAGCCAAATACTATTTAGTTCCGAATGAGGTGCAGTCAAGTGAAAATTGGCTTGCATACAACAAATGGGCTTTCATAGATGGAGAAAAGTACGATATGTCGATGTACTATCTCTATGATTACACTGTGATGTTCACGGCCGACCTCGGGTTTACAACAGTGTATGGTTTATCAATCAACGGCGAAACAAGACTTTTCCACGACGGCTCATGCACCGGCTTTCATATAAGGCTTAAAGAAGATTACATCAATGAGGCTTTCGAAAGTTTGGACGATTTCGAGCGTGCTGTTCTCAGTCGTGAAACGGTTCCGAATTACAAAATGGTTCTTGAAACACCGAAAGAGACTGACAGAGGTACTTTCATTACAATGGAAGAGTATGTTTGCCCGGTAAAGAACGGTTGGAATATTGACATCGAAGGGGCGACATATCAGGTATATGTTGAGCGGCTGCTTAAAATCGCTGAATATTATGATACATACAGGTCAGACAATATATTGAGGTCATACACACATGAGTCTATCACCAACTTTGACTGGACTACAATGTACGAGACTGAAGGGCCGGAGATTGACAATGTTCCGATAGACACTGAAAGAATTAAGAATATATTAAGGGTCTATGGAAGACAGTTCGATGACCTTAAGAGATATTTGGAGAACATAAAGTTTTCCTATAATCTTTCCTATTCAGCCGAAAACAATGTTCCGGACAATATTCTTTCCAGACTTCTTGAATACAATGGGTGGGATGTGAAGAATGTCTCCCCATTGGAGTCCAATACAATAACAGTTAGGAATTGTTATCCGGGAAAAATTTTACGAAGCACCTCAGAAGATGGGAACATAGAATTCATGAGGCGGCTCAGTCTGAATTCAAGGAATATTCTTTCCAAAAAAGGCACTAGGGCTGCAATTAAAACAATTTTTTCTCTCTTCGGAATCCCGGAGGTAGGTTCTTCCATACATACCTACAGTACTGATGAAACTGAACGGGCAAAGGTGAATGCTACTGGATATTCGATTGCAGAGTACGATGTTTTCGCAACGAAATTTCCGTCAGGGAACGAAATTGACAAGATAGAGCAAATAAACGAAAAGAAAGATACTTTCTATAGCGAATACCAAGAAAGTCAGAATAATCTTTCTGGTCTTTTAGTAAGTTCCGTTGGAGTTGAACAAGGCGAGAATGTTGTTGAGTACCTTGTTCCATGGCACGACAAAACAATGAAATACAATTCCAACCCTTATTTCCAGATGTATGGTGGGTGGGGAAAACGGGCCAGTAAAAAAGTACAAATCCCGTTTGCAGAGGATATCACCGAAATAGGAGGCAACGCTTTTTCGTTTGGTTTGTACGACGAAACTGCAAAAAATGTCAGGATAGTGAATCACACCTATAATCTGACATCGGTAAGTGCAGACATTGCTGAAAGAGGGATTGTTTATTACTGCCTTGATTTACAGTATTTCATCAATGCCAATGAGAATGTAGATTCTGATGAGCTGACACATTATTTTGTTTTGAGAGAGGTTGGCGTATGTGACAGGCCTGTCGTTAAATATAGTGATGAATATGAGTGGGTTCCGGTTTATTATTCGGATTTTGAAGATTTGGAAACAGAAACATTCGGCTACAATGCAGCAAGAGTTCTTTATTGTGAATCGGTTAACGACACGATTTTAGGCAATAACCCTCATAACGGGAAGTCGCTTTATGATGATGGTGAAGGTTATTTCGAGTTTTACCAGAAAATTTTCAAGTCAAGTGAAGATGATGAAAATTACTTTGCCAGATATAAGGCTGAGTTGGGTGAGCAAAACGCATCAATATCATATAAAAACAGGTTCGTTAATCCGGAAAGCCCAATGCCTTTCATTGAAGACATTACGAGCAACGCCCTTGACTATGGGTTCGGGGTTTTTGTTGCCGGCAAACTCAATCTCAAAGAAGACAACCGCAAAGTATGGTTTTATCTGAGGGATGATTCTTTGGAGAATTGGGTTGGAACATTGTCAAAAAGAGAAGGTAAAGACGGGGAGTGGGGAAATGTTAATCCCGCTGAAGATTTTGCATTTAGCATACAATCCCCGGAAAATGAGTTTGTGCCGGTAAAAATCGACGGCGGCACTTCAAATACTGAACTTTCAAGTTATTCGGTGCTGAATAGTAAAAAACTTGTCATAACCTATTCTCTTTCGAAATATTACAAGGATTACATTACAAATGTGGTTGAATCGTACATCAAACAAGTGGTTCCATCAACAACAATTCTTGAATTTGTTTGGAAAGAGACAGAGAGTGAAAGCGACTGCAGGTCTGAAATATTTGGGATGGTTGGAAACGACCCGTTTGTTTTTGGTGTGCTTTCAGATGAAGACATGAGTGTTGCCAGCAGCGCACTAGGGCTGTCCCCGGGAAGAAAAAATGTTAAGGCCAAGGCTGAAAAAACGAAGTTCTCCGTAACTTCAAAAAATGTGAATAAGAGCACAATAGGAACCGTGGAATAATGGGAAAGGTATACGCGTGGAAAATATATATGAACGATGGCGGGGTTAAGTATTGCTATATTCCGACAGAATCTGGCGAAACCTGTGTTGTTGATACACCACAGGATATACCATCCTGCTCTGCCGATTATGTACGAGGCCTTACCACGGAAGAAGCATATAAAGAGGCATTCCAAAATATGATAGACGGAATTGATGATGAATGTATAAAGAAAACACTGAAATCATATTCCGCTTATTACGATATTGGGTGTGACAAAGCATTGAATTAAAATGGGAAGAGTATACGCTTGGAAATTGAACGCCGTTACAAGTTCGGACAAGAGCACTTGGCCGGTGATATACTCGTGGTTGTCCGCCCCGGGGGAACCGACCAATAGTGAGGAAGTTTCACCGTTTGATGATTCTTATCTGATACGCTCGGGTGAGTACGCTAAAACATTGGGTGATTTCATCGCTTATAAGGCTGCATTTGAAAGAATGATGTCTGCTCTTCCTCGTGCATATGCTTGCACCTCGAGCCTTAAGTCCCCTGAATATTATTTCAGTGACGAGTGTGAGTGGGGTATACCGGGTCAGAATGAATACTGCGGGATTGAAAGGGCTCCGGAAACTATTATTACCGACATTTCCGTGACGCCGGCTTCCGGGTATGGGAAAACATATACTTTTTCTTTAAAGGGCGAGAATATAGAGAGAATAACATTCTATCTCGATACTACAGAAATTGAATATGAATCCGATTGTGATGGAAGACTGTGTACCTTTACCGGCTCCGTCACTGTAGAGGATTTTACAACCCACACGGTTTCTTATTTAACACGGGGTGGTTTGGAAGGCGGTGCTACATTTGAAAGGAAACCGATTTCAATTACTTTCACAGAAACCGCTGCAACTGTTCCCAATACCGCAACGACATACACCTTTAACTATAGTAGGATTCCTACCACTGGCGGCCGCGTAACTTGGTCAAAGAGTGAAGGCACCACTTTGACAACCGGAGCGACATCAGTAGCATTCGGATTCCCGGAGAATATGGCTTTGGAGGATACTTCTTATTATGTTACCGCAACATACAGCCTTAGTGGACAGACGGCCACAGCAAGGTTCGACCTTACACAGTCAGCAAGGCCTGACTACCGGCTTGCGTGGAAGCCAGAATATAAAAATGTTGAGATTGCCTATTATCCGGGAATGTCAACAATAGAATACACCTCGCACTTAATTGATGACAATGAAATCAGTGTGACTTGTCCGGACACTTCCATAACAGTGTCCAAAGTGTCTGCAGGTGTTGTTCGCGTAGAGTATCCAGAAAACACTGGTTCAACAGAGAAAGTTTTCTCAATAGTATTATCATCGCCATACACCGCAAGTGACACATCAGTCTTTACACAAAGTGTTGGGGCATCACTGAGCATTGAGATGCCTGAATGTGCTCCACTGTCAGGCGGCATAGTTACTGTTACAGCGACAACTAACTATGCAAGGATAGAGCCGGAGGGGGTCATTGTTGCTGACAGTGATAACGAGTGCGGTGGTATTCAGTCTGTTAATGTTGCAAGCAACACTACAAGCACACAGGCGGCGGGTGGAAAAGTTACTATTAGTATTCATCTCAAAGACCAGGTGAATCCACACGAACCACCGCAACCTCCTATAGGTAAGGAAAAACTTCTTATAGATAAGGAAGGATATGCGAAGAAATATGTTTATCTGGGCTGTTCAGAGAATATTAGTGTAAGTATTAGTAAACTTACAACTCTTCTTTCGGTGAACATTGAAGCAACCACTGGTGATGGTACTATTATAACAGATTCCGCATCAATGCCAATTGACAATAGTTGCTAATTGCGCCCAAAATATCATTCTTTCGAATATTATTTGTATATTTGCCTTCGAAAAGGAAACAAACAGCAATTTAAACAAACAGGTTAGTTATGAATAGTTTTCTGAAGGCAGCACAAACTTCCGAGGGAAGTGCTTATACTGAGAATGGTGCAATCTCTTACGCGTCAACTGGTTCCGAACTTGTCGACCAGTTTGGAAAGGCCGGGGCATATCGTGGCCGTGACATTTCTGTGGTTTTTGATGAACAGGCAAGACTCTACAACGAGAATCCAGAGGCGGCAATCAAGTTCCCGTTTTATCTTCGTCTTATCACTCGTCAGGTGAAACTCGAAAACGGAGAAAAAACAGAAAAAGTCCAGAGGGGTGCCGGTTCCCGTGATGAGGCGTACAAAAGGCTTCTGTGGTTTGCGGAATATCAGCCCGATGTTTTTTACCGTAACCTTCCCCTTCTTCCTCTTATAGGTTCGTGGAAGGATATTTGGCAAATTCTTTCCCTTGACATGGATAATCACAATGTGATTAACCATTCAAAGGTGTACGGGGTCATTGCTGATGGTATTGTCAATGAGCACACTACGGACCTTGCAAGGAAGTATCTCCCTCGCATCAGGTCTGAAAAGAAGTGTACCACCCCGTGGGCAAAAAATACTAATCGTCTCGCAAAGGAGTTTGTGAATTTCCTTAATCGGGTTCTTCCTGATGGTTACACTTATTCTGATTACCGCGAACTGAAATCTGAGGGTAAAGCACATAAGTTCCAGCAGTATATAACCAAGGGGCTGTATGATAGTATAGATTTTAAGACAATTCCCGGAAAGGCGCTGTTGAACCTTGTTTCAGGAGCATTTTTAACAAAACACGGCCTACTGGACAAGTATACCGAGTGGCTCAAGTCACAACCAACGGTGAAATTCAATGGATATCCATACGAACTTGGGGTTAAATTGTATAACGGTGGGAAATCTCTTGCTGTAAGGATTACCGTTGACAAACAGTTCGAAACCCTTATCGAAACCGGGAAAAAGGATGGCGGTGCAATCAAGGGAAATGTTTGGTGCGCACTTGATACAAGTGGTTCGATGATGGCAAGAATTAATGGAAATACACTTTCACCTTACATCGTGTGCAAATCACTTGGCATATACTTTTCCACATTGAATGAAGGCGCATTCCATAAGAATGTTATTATGTTTGACAATTTCAGTCGAATTAAACAACTTTCAGGGTCTTTTTCGGAGATGTGGGAACAGATTCCGCAAAATGCTATGGGTTCCACAAACTTCCAGAGCGTTGTAGACGAGATTGTTCGGGTTAGGAAAGCAAAGCCGGAAATCCCACTTTCGGATTACCCTTCCACACTTCTTGTGGTGTCGGATATGCAGTTTAACCCTGCCGGCTCTTACACATGGGAAGAAAGGACGGCATCACAATCTGATATTGAAACAAATATCAATGCGGCAAAGAGGAAACTTCGCCAAGAATTTCCAGATGATTGGGTTGAAGGTTTCAAGTTCGTTTGGTGGAATGTAGCCGGCCGTCCAACCGATGATTTCCCAGCAACACTTGACCACGGCGGAAGTTATTTCTTCTCCGGTTTTGATGGCGCGGTTATCTCACTGCTTCTTGGCAGTCAGACAGAAGTGGTAGATAAGACTACTGGTGAAAAGCGTCAGCCTACCGCAGAGGAATTGGTGGACGCCGCATTGAACCAAGAAATTCTTTCACTTGTTAAGTGAAAAAGAAATCCCCTCTTTTGAGAGGGGATTTTTCTGTTTAGGCTCTAAAATCATTTTTATTCAAAGTACTGTCCGGTCTTACATTTTTAACATGTTTGACCACATCGTTAATTTCTTTGGGATTGTCTGACCTGTTAATTCCGTCACCACCATTCCAAGAATTGGTTTCCGGATTAAATTCATTTCTTATTCGGTTAGTTCTTGGGGTATAATCTATGGGGTTCCTAGTGGGATTTTCACTGTCTTTTTCATAAAAGTCTACATTATCATCACTATCCAGCCAATATTTAGCAACAACATTGCTATTAGGGTCATTTGCTAGTTGATTGTATGTTTTTCTAAGCTGGTATGCTCTGCCGTGCTGCCCCAATCGGTCCATTTTATCATATGTTCTTTTAATAGTAGCATAATCACGGCCAGTGCCATTTATTTCGTTAAGGACACGGATGACACTTTCCTTTATGATATCACGAAGTTCGCTTTCTTTGAGATATCCTCCGAGAGGAATTGCCGGATGATTTCCATGCTTGTAATCATGATAGTCTATTGCCCCACCTTCTGAGCCTTTCTCTGCTTCTTGTGCGCGAAGCCTCTCATAGTATGCTTTTTTTGCGGCCCGCTTTTTTTCAATATACTGCTCATATTCTTCAGGACTCAGGTTCCTGTTTTGTCTTTCGTGGTATGCATATTCATCCATCATTCCCTCGACAGATTCCCTGACAAGTTTTATAAGGGTTGCTTCATTTATCTTAACAGTACTCATTCTCATTAATTTTAATATAAATAGTCTGTTAACGGTGATTTTTTTGTATATTTGTCAATAGAATCTATATTGTATGGCTATATCAGCAAAAAAGAAAATGGAGGCACTGGATATTCTTCAAGGGTATTCGGGACGGAATCCTTATATATTGATGGTTAAAAAAGATGTGCTCATCAATAAAGAAGAGTTCACTGATTTTCACGCGGAATACATTCTCACAAACTACAATAAAGAGCCAAAACCTATCAATAAAATTACCAAAATACCCGAGTGGTATGGGGAGAAGAAGAAAGAGGATTGGGAGTTGGATTTTACACCTAAAGTACTCCTCATTGTATCTTATCTCGGGGAAACAAGTACAACATATAATTGTTATGTCCAGTATCGGAAGTCAGTTCCGGCAGTAATGGCTTTTCTCCCCAAAAAGGCCGTTTTGAATAATTTCCTTGTAGATGATTATAGGGAAATGCCGGTGAACTTCGAAAAATATGACGCCATTACAACAAGAAAAGACCCCAACAGAAAACTCCGCGACCATCAAAAAGATGCTGTAAAGTTCCTCCTGTCTAGGAAAAAGTGTATACTTGCTGATGGTATGGGGTTAGGAAAATCAGTTGAACTCACCGTGGCTGCATTGGAGGGGCAATTTGAACGGGTTCTCATTATCTGCCCCGCATCAATTAAAACTACTTGGAGAAAAGAACTCGAGTGGTATGTTGAACCTTCTCAGATAACAATAATAGAATCTTTTGACAAAAAGAACAAATCTGAACTGGAAGAATTTCTGGGCTACCCCGTCGGTAAATCAAGAATGACGGTTGGCGAACTTAAAGCGGAAGCGAAAGAAAAAGGTAAATGGAAAAACAACAAATTCGTTATAGTTAATTATGACATACTCGATGATGTTTATAAGATACCTGTAACGAGAAGTAGGGAAAACATACAAAAGGCTTATGAAAAGTCACCAATGCTTCAGTATATTGAAAATCACTACTCCCTCGTGATTATTGATGAGGCACACAGGCTTTCGAACACAACTTCGAATCGTTACAAAATTATAAGGGATTTCCTGAAGAGAGGGGACCCTGCCGCCATTTATGAAGCGACAGGTACCCCGATTACAAATCGCCCCCTCAATCTTTTCAATGTGCTTTCTTTTTTGGATGACCCGATTATTCAGAATTGGGAAGACTATGTAAAGAGGTATTGTAATGGGTTCCAAATTCCAGCAAAGGGTGAAAAGGAAAAGTGGACCAATATATTCTGCAAAAAATACAAAATTTCCAATAAGTGGCAGATGACATACAAGCAATCGGAAGATTGTAAGAAATTTATCAGTGACAATGCAAGAAAGATTTGGATTACTGAAGGTGAAAGTAATCTTGAAGAACTGAAAGAGAGAGTTGGGCATATCTATCTCAGGAGGGTCAAAGAGGACATACCGGGCATGGTCAAGAAAGAAATTCACGAATTTTTCTATGACCTTACGGATGAACAAAGAAGGGAATATAATAAACTTTGGGACGAATATGAGAAGCAGAGGCTCGAACTCGACCCGGCCCTCGAAATAAACAAAGAACTTATAGAAGGTTCGATTTATAGGAGATACCTTTCAAATGAAATGGTGCCTTATACAATAGAGTTGGCCGAGTCCCTCTTAGATGAAGGGAGAAAGGTTGTGATTGGCTGCTGTTACGATGAAGAACTTTACAGGTTGCAAGATTATTTTAAAGACCGCTGTGTAGTTTATAATGGAAAAATGGATAGCAAACAGAAAGACAGAGCACAGACGGCCTTTATGGAGAATCCGGAAGTGAAGGTTTTCATCGGGAACATAAATGCCGCTGGCGTGGGACTGACACTCACCGCATCCAACGCATTAATCTTTAACGATTTTGATTATGTTCCGGGTAACAATGCACAATTTGCGGATAGAGTTCACCGCCTGACATCCAAAGAAGATGTTGACATATTCTATCAGATTTTCCGAGGTACACAATATGAAAAAATGTGGAACATCGTTCTAAGAAAAGATTTGGTCATTGATGCCGTTGTCAAGAAAGAAGACGAAAAATAGTTGTATATTTGCACTATGGAAGAGTTTAGGAAACTACAAAACATATTTACTTCGTTTCTAGGAGAGCCGAAATCAGATATGAGCAGCAACGGGCAGTGCCAGTACTGCTGCCCCTGTTGTGCAGAAGAGGCCGGTGTCGACTCCGACGGTAAATATAATCTGGAGGTAAATTTCCACATAGGCAAGTTCCACTGTTGGAAGTGTGGTTCAACCCATGCCATGAAGGGTGGCTTGTCTTTCCTTATCAGGAGGTATGGCAACCAAACAATCCTTGGCCAATACAAAGAGGCTGTAGAGGAACTTAAGTCAAGCGGCCTTTATGATTTGCATTTATTCACTGGTGACACACAGGTTGTGAATGAGGATTTTCTCATCAAACTTCCTGAAACTTACCGAAAAATAGACTTTAGTCGCAATAAGAAAGGTAAAATGGTGGAGTATCTTCGAAAAAGGGGTATAACACAGGAAGACATTGACAAATACAATATCGGCTACACCACTTGGGAGGAAAAGAAACCTAACGAGAGAAACCGTATCATATTTCCATCTTACAACAGCAACGGTTTTTTAAATTATTGGGTTGGTAGGGATTTTACTGGTTACCCAAAACGAAACAAATACAAAAATGTGGATGATGTCAACAAAACTGGTGTTGTTTTTTTTGAGGACAAGGTGATTTGGGATGCGGACATCGTTCTCGTCGAAGGTATTTTTGATGCCCTCCATACACCAAACGCCATACCTATGCTCGGTAAAACACTTTCAAGAGAGAGTGCTCTTTTTCAGAAACTTTACAAACTGGCAAATGCTAACATAATAGTGGCAATAGACGGCGATACGGAGATGTCCGAGGTGAAAAATATTTACAGAACACTGAATCAAGGACGATTAAAAGGAAGAATACGGTATATCAGAATGGGAAAAAAAGATTTTGGCAAGATATATGAAGAAGATGGAAAACGGGGGATTATCAATGAATTGAAAAAGCAAACCACATTTTCTGAACCGGAATTACTCACCTAATGCGCCGGAAATCAATGTAAAAAAGATTATTTTTGTATATTTGTAATATGGTAAGTAAAATTATAGCAGTAAGTGACCTTCACATCAAAAACATTAAGGGTCTTGACGAAATCAAGGGTCAGTTTGGGAAGTTTGTGAAGGAGTGTGAGAAAATCGCAAAGAAAAATGGGCCTGAGAATACCAGAATTGTTCTCTGTGGGGATATCATACACTCAAAACTTGATGTTTCTAACGAGGCTTTGATTATGGAGTCTTGGCTTTTTGGTGAGCTGGATAAAATTTGCAAGACGATAGTTGTTTGTGGAAACCACGACCTGAATCTTTCAAATCTCCAGCGTGTAGACTCCATCACACCGATTTTTGAGGTGAGGGATTTTAAACAGACTGTTTATATTGATAAAGAGCTGGGGTACAAATCCGGCTCTCTCGTGGACGATAATATTGTCTGGTGCCTTTATTCAACCTTCGACGGTTTCAATGGCCCCAATGATATGGAAGTTTTGAGAAAAACAAATGAAGGCAAGACCTTTGTCGGACTTTTCCATGGAGACTTGAATGGAGCAAAAAACGCTTCCGGGGTGGCTCTTACTGGTCTTGAACTGTCTCACTTTGAGGGTAGTGATTTCGTTATCGCCGGTCACATTCACAAACAGCAGTCACTTTCTAAGGGCGGCGTTGAAGTTGTGTATTGCGGCTCCCTTATTCAACAGGATTTCGGGGAGGAGGTATATCCACATGGGTATGTTCTTTGGGATGTTGAAACAAAAAAATGGTCTTTTGTTAAAATCAAAAACGAAGACAATGGTTTTTATAAATTCAGTATCTCACAAGAAGAGGATATTGATGAGGACAAGGAGAAATTCCTTAATGCCGGAAAATGAAAATGACCGCCGATGGCGGCCATTTTTTTTTTATTTATGGAGAATAAGTTTTTTCTCGTAAGTTTTGTTCCAGATGCTTGTTACATAATCAATCTCTATAACTGATTCCTGCTGATGTATAATGGACGATGAAATAACCGGTGGCTCTTTTACATCACCATTTCTATAGAGGTTAATATATGCCAGAGCACAGACAAGTGAATCACAAGCGTCAAAATTTTCCTTCTTAATTTCGCCCTTTTTATTGAGAACCCAAGTGATATCCGGGTATAGGTCATTCACTTTGTTCATCATCACATCCTTCTTGTCAATATCAAATGGATAATCGCCGAAGAGTACAATATGATTCTTCTTAATGGCAGATTTGACATGGTCGAAGGAATATTCCTTTCCCTTCTTATCATATTTCCTGAGGGCGACGAGTTCCGGAAATGAATATGTTCTGGCATCGTGCGACGAGATGAATGTAGGGAATATCCCAAGAGCACGGTGGACCGCATCTCCAATCATACCGTTGAAACGAAGCAATGCGGCCACGGTATATGCGTTGTTTGATGAGATGAGGGGCTCCTCTATTACACAATCTGTAATACCGCTGGCTTTGAGTGTTTCAAGAAACTCCTTTTCAAAAATGTCTTTCTTGAGAACGAGTGATTCGAAATTGTCCAGTTTTTTGGAGACTTTTGGTGAAATATGTGTCAATAACAGAACTTTGGGGGGTTCATTTTTACCCTCATCAAGAACAATGGACACACCAACACAGACAGTGCTGATGTCAAGCCCTAGTATGAGTTTTGGATTAGCCATTTCTTTTTTTATTTAATATGGGAAAATGTGAAAATATGTAAATATTTTGCGCCAAAAATGTGATTTCTCGGCAAAGTTTTTGTATATTTGTAAAAACCATTAGAATATGGCCAGTGTAACAATAAAAGATGAATTGTATGCGGGTATCAAAGAGTATTGTGGCTTAAACAATCTCAAAATAGGAGAATATTGCAATTCATTATTAGAGAAGGCCTTTCTGGTCGACAAATATGGGGATGCACCGCCGTTTTTCAAAAAGAAAACTGAAGCAAAGAGTGAGGCGGCCAAAGAAAATTTGGGAGAATACCCAATTGTTCCGGAAGAAGCATTAAAACCAGAGGCGGTTATTAAGAACCCCGAGGATAAAAAAACAGAAGAAGAAAAACCGGCACCAAATACAAGTGCCAACAGTAAAAAACAAGAGGCAAGAAATAGAATAAAATATCTATGAGTGAGAATGTAAAAATAGGCGCCAACGCAAAAGTTCTTATCGACTGGCATACCCAGCCGTCCAACTATTCGCGTGAGAAGGAGGCCAACATTATAGCCAAGTTTTCAAGCAAATACGGTATACCCAAGGACAACATCAAGGTAAACCCTAAATTTGTTACTGTGGATAGTAAGGGAAGGGAAGTTTCGTTGACAAACGACATTGTCACGAATATCCAGGACCCCAAGTTCCATCAGAAGCTTTTTGTTACATTTGCTGAGGAGAACAAGATTGAGGACTTCGATTTCGATGGAATCGTTGAAATCGATGGACAAATCAACAGCCTCATCAATTACGATGTTTACGAAAAATATAAGAGATATGAGGTGAAATGGATACGATGGTCCAACTTTCTTTCATATGGTCCTGACAACTTTGTGGATTTCACCAAACTTCACGGTCTTGTACATCTTATGGGTGAACCGGCTAATCAAAGTGGCAAAAGTACATTTGCTTACGACCTCTTGCATTTCCTTCTTTTCGGTAAGCCGTCGACAGAAAAAGCTGATGTACTACCCAAGATTTTCAACATATACAATCCCGAAGCCACAGAAGTGTCTGTCGAAGGGTGCCTTTGCATTGACGGACAGGATTATGTGATAAAGCGTGTCCTTACCCGCCCGGCTTTGAACCGCCGCAGTGAAAAAAGCAAGGTTACCCAGAAAATATCCTATTATAAAATGGTGGGTGATACTATGAACGAACTCGAGGATGTTGATAACCTTGAGGGCGCCTCCGGTACTGAAACCAATAAGATTATCAAAGAGGCAATCGGAAATGAGAAGGATTTCGACTTGGTAATCTCAGCAAACGCAGACAACCTTAAGTCGCTCATCTCTCTTAAGGATACCGACCGCGGTCGCCTACTCTCAAGATGGATTGGTCTCCTTCCTTTGGAAGAGAAGGATAAGATAGCGCGGGAAAAATGGAACCATGAGATTCAGCCCGGACTTCTCTCCAACCGATATAACCGTGAGGATTTGAAACAGGAGAATGAAACCCTCCGTGGGACGATTGAAGAGAACAACAAACTCATTGAAAGCAATGAGAAACTTGCAAATGAAATAGCCAAGAATATTGAATCTCTAACATCGGCCAAGGAAGCACTTATTGCATCCAAGCAGCAAATTGATGCCGACCTTCTCAACATTGATGTTCAGACAGTTGAAACAAAGATTAAAAACATCGTGGAGGAAGGTAAAATCAAGCGGGCCTCACTGGATTCAAGGGAATCAGAATTAAAATCTATTGGAGAGGTCACATTCTCCGAGGAGGAGTATAAAAAACTCTCCAAGGACGATAAGGATGCTGAGGCAACACTTGCCGAGTACCGTACCGAAATCAGAAATCTGACCAACACCAACAAGACCCTGACAAGTAGTGAATTTTGTCCTACCTGCGGGCGAAAATTTGAAAATGTGGACAATTCTGGAAAGATAAAAGAAAATGAGAAAAAGATTGCCGACATTAAGTCGCTTGGGATTGCTCTTTCAAAAACCCAGAAGGAAACCCAAGAAAAAATCGCCGCCCTTGAAGATGTAAGGAAGAAATACAATCGGAGAAATGTCCTCATAGTCGAGGTTCAAGCCCTCAAGGTGACAATTGAGAACCTTCTTCATCAGCATCGTGAACAGATGGAAATTAAGCGGAAATTTGAGAGCAATAGGGACGCTATTTCCAAAAACAACGACATAGACTTATCCATTCGCAACACCGCGGAGAGGATACGGGTGGAAGATGCTCGGAGACTGGCCATTATTCGTGAAACCGAGGACAAGAAGAGAGAAAACATTTCTTGTGATGAACGAATTAAAACAAACGAGGGGATTATTTCGCAAATTGCAGAGGAAGAAAAGAAAATCCGTAACTGGAAGATTTATCTCCAAATGGTAGGTAAGGACGGTATTGGCAAGATGGTTCTTCGTCAGGCCCTCCCTGTCATCAATGTCGAACTCGCAAGGCTTCTCGAAGGCGTGTGCGATTTCAATGTTGAAGTAACCATTGATGACCACAACGATGTTGCTTTTAATCTTGTTCGTGACGGTGTTGTTTCTTCCCTTTCTTCCGGGTCAGGGTTTGAGCAGACAGCCGCCGGCATTGCCCTCAGGGCGGTGCTTGGTAAAATTTCAACCATGCCGAAACCATCATTCATCGTCCTTGATGAGGTTCTTGGTGGTGTAGCAGAAGAAAACTATGACAACATCAAGATGTTGTACGATAGAATTTTGCCGGATTACAGTTTTATTTTCCACATAAGTCACTTGGCAGCCGTCAGGGACTGGGCAAAACAAACAGTTGTAGTCAAAAAAGAAAATAATTTATCAAGAGTTGTTGAAGCGTGTTAGTTCGCTTCACCAGTGATAGGAACTAGGGAGGGTGTGAAATTGCATTCCTCCCTAAAGCCGTTAATAAAGAGAAAATGTTTAACTTAAAATGTCTTTTAAAGTAAGTGATTATGAACAAAGTACTGGTGTATACTTAAAAGAAATCGGGAACTTCAAGCCCCTAACGAAGATTGAGGAAATGGACTTGTGGAAAAAGTTGAGAAAAAACCCACAAGATAAATCTGCGAAGAACAAACTTATCAATTCCAATCTTAAGTTTGTTGTTAATGTTGCAAACCACTATAAGGGCCGTGGCCTTTCACTTTCGGATTTGGTTGCCGAGGGAAATATGGGTCTTCTTAAAGCATATGAACGGTTCGACCCATCGAGAGATGTCAAGTTTATCTCATATTCAGTCCATTGGATTAGGCAATCTATACAGGAAGCACTTGAAAAAAGGAATAGCATTGATAGCGAAGAACTCCCGAAAGATTACGAGAAACAAGATAATGGTGTTGACGAGGACTTCATAGAAGCCGAAAACACTCCCGACCTCATTACTAAATTTATCGATTTTACCGGCGATAGTGAATCTGAACGCGCCGCCAATCAAAACGAGGCCATTCAGATACTGTTCAGGGATTTAAATGAGAGGGAACTATTTATTATTAAGTCTTACTACGGTGTTGGGGTCGATAAACCACACACACTTGAGGAGATTGGGAAGGAAATGAAACTCACCAAAGAGAGGGTGAGACAGATTAAAGAGACTGGTATGAAGAAACTTCGCTCTGCAGCGGTTTCCAATACAAGGGTGATAGATATATATAATGAATACGTTAGAATAAGTGAATAAAAAATTTATTATGGCTATTGCAAAGACAACAAGTAAAGGCTCAGCCCCTAAAAAGGCTACAGGAACAAAATCAGCCCCTAAGGCAGTAAAGACATTTACGGAACCCGTAAAGAAGGAAGAAATTATTGAAGAGGAGGGGGCTGCCGAAGTCATTGAAACAAGTGAAGAAACATTGATTGGAGGCAAGGAAATTGGAGGAAATGATGTTGAAACCGTCTCCGAAGAAGGCCAAGATTCTATTGAAGGTGAACCAAATGACGAAGAATCTGAAGAGTCCGCCGGGCAAGAAGTAGGTAGTGTTGCTGAAGATGAAACGGAAACAGATAAACACAGTGATGAATCTGACGAGGAAAAGAATGATGATAAGGATGACAAGGACGGTGATGAGGTGGTAGGCGATATTAAGGATATCGTGGCATCAATAGAAACCCCCGAGGAACCCAAGGCAGAAGTTCCTGTCGCAAAAAAGAAACCAGTGAGAAGAAACTATTACAATGATAGGTTTGGAAACGCTTGGAATGGTATGATAAACACTTATTAATATGATATACAGAGGAGACGAAACAAGGGAAATGTTGAAAACCATCAGGCTGCTTCGGGAAGAAATATCTTCCAATAAAAACGGCGGTGCAATTGCTATCACTGACGACCCGAAATTTGGGCAGCAGGTACTCACAAACCAAGAGGCTGCATTTAAATCGAGCGTCGACGGTGGCGCCGAATTCAGCCAGTCCAGCAGTATTAACCCAGAGGATAGCCCGCTCATCTATTTTCCGGAAAACGGAAACTTGACTTTCAGTGGGAAAATCCGTAACATCAAATGGCAGTTTTCTTTGAAAGATGAGTCAGGAAACGGGTGCTACATTTGGACGGATGGGCTTCAGTTGACAGACGACAACATGGCTGTCTTGAATAAATTGCACGGGTATTATCTTAATTGGAAAGATTCGTGGCAGCGAGAGGGTAAACTCCTCGATATGATGGGAAAGAATTAAGGTTTGCGAAAGCAGACCTTTTCTTTTTGATAGATATTTATGAGAAAGTACTTTTCCATGAGAAAATTTGTGGTCACCGAGTCAATTTTAAAACGCTGCATTTCAGAGGAGTTGAAGAAGAGCGATGTTGTTGATGTGGTCAAAAAAGACAAGGATATTGAGAAATATATTAAGAAAGTAACTGCTGATGTGCTGTCAAACCTGTTTCAAACTCTTTGGCAACAGAAAGGATATGTTATGTCAAACATTGTGAAATAATGGCAGAAGAAGTTACATATTACGAGTTTCTAACTCATACCAAGGACTATTTGAAGCAGTTGATATCCAAACCGTCAACCGCTAGGGTGGACGCGTTTCTGGAAAAACACCTCAGTGAAATTGGGGAAACCCAGCAGAGTTTTCTCAAACTATTGATTGAACGGGGAATTGTCGAAAAAAGTGTAAAAATTAATGACAATTTGGAGACACCGGGGGCTGAACCCACTTTTAGTATAAAATACAGGATACCGAGAAAAAAGTTTGAGTGGAAAATGAAAAAACTTCATGTTGAACTCTTTGAATTACCTACTTCGGGGGTGTTGAATGAATCTGAAGGAGTGGATGAAGCAACAGGCGCAGCATCATCTGGTCAATTTTCACAACCTCTTTTTGGTGGGGTTGTAAGGCGTAAAATATACATCACACCTGAACAGGCAAAAGTTCTCGGCGAAGCAACCACAACACAGACTGCAGGCGACTACCAATACACAGTTCCGTTTCCAGCAAAAAAAGATGACCCAGCAATGGTTCATAACAAACCCGGCGGAATATCTTGCGAGAGATTGGATGAAAAGAAAGACTTTAAGAAACAACATGGAATAGAGGAGGTTTCCTGTGGTCTTGGCTGGTCTGAGAAAGAACAAAAATGGTATGGTTGGTCTCACAGGGCGATTCATGGTTTCGGTGTTGGTGATAAAGCAATGGAATGCTATCCAAGTGGAAATAAAGAAGGCAAAAAATGCAAAACGCTTGAGGATTGTAAACAGGCGGCTATTGCCTTTGCTAACTCGGTTTCATAAGATGATAATGCCCGGTCTAGGCTATGGAGTTCTAGGAAACTTCAACCCTGATGTAGAAAAAGTCTGTAAACAGATTAAGGAAGAAATAGATAAAGAAAAAAAGCAGCCCAATCCCGATAAGTCCCGCATAAGCAAACTTGCACAGGAATTGATGGTTAGGGGCCTTGCTTTAAATACCGGATATATGCGGCATTTTTAGAGTAATTTAATATTTATAGGTAAAATACATAACATAATGGCACAGATAACTTACAAAGTAGGGGATTTAAGGCGTGTCGTTGCGGAAAGCACAAAGAACGAGTTCAAGGCTGTTCTCGGAAAGAATGTGGAAACAGATGACAAGAAGAATGCCCAAGAGACCTACAAAGAGGCAGAAAAAAAAGCCAAAGATTATGACGGTGGTTTAAAAGCTCCCGCCAAAAAAGAACTTATGCCGAGAATGTCCGGTAATAAGACAACTTTAGGATACGACTATGATGCAGAGCCGAGCGGCCAATTCAAAGACAGGGTTAAGGCTCAGGCACAGGGTTATACTTCCACTCTAGAAAAAGACAATGGTATAGAAAAGGCCGCCGACTTCAACAGCGACTTCTATGATAACGAAAAGAAAACTATCGAAACTGACGCTAAGCACCGCGAAGATATAAGGACATCGGGCCTTGTTTCAAAAGAACTCAAGGCAAAAGACCCAGAGTACGGCAAGGTGCATACCGCTGTTTCTGAAAGCAGGAAACCTCTTAAAAGACTTACTTTTAAACATACCCGTTTTCTTAACGAATCTCAGATATTTGATAAGATTCCTGAGGAATTCAAGACCGATGGAAACAAAGTTATTGTTAGGGATGCCAATTCTAATGAATTCCTTGTGGAATGGTGTGAGAACACCGGCCGTGTTGTAAAACAGAGAAACCTTAAAGAGGCTGATTCCCAGATGGAAAGAATGAATGAACTCTTCGGATACAACTCTGGAAGTTACATGAAGAAAAATATGGTAAACGAAGACAGTACAATAGCAGACATGCTTAATACGGTTCGTGGAATAATTAAATAATCTTCTTGGGATATGGCAAAGTTTGATGAACAAAAAGAAACCACCCTTGAGGCGGTTGAGGTTGCTAAAGGCCAGGTTGAGGTTACTGAAAAGAAAACCGATACAGCGATGAATGTTTTGGACAGGTTTCTGTCTATGATTTCCGCACACGGTGTAAAGAGGATTTTTGAAGCAATGCTTCTTGCTGTTTTGATTGTTTTCCTCTCTATTTTCATGTTCAATCCCCACGCGGTGTTCAAGGCTTATGATGACTACAAAGTGAGGGAACACACCGCAGCTATGCAGGAAAGGGTTGATAATACACCACTTATTCAGGAAGAACTCGATGAGTTCAGAACTTCCATAGGCGCCAGCAGAGCATTTGTCTTTGAACTTCATAATTCCACTAACTCTTTGGATGGTATGCCGTTCCTGTTCGCATCTATGACCTATGAGTCAGTAAGCCCGACACTTAATACTGCAGCCTTTGAATTTGACAATGTCCGTCTTTCCCTTTATAAATTAGCCACATATCTCAGGCAGAATGAGGTCTGGTATGGAGATGTTGATGAGATGGAGGAAATTGACAGAATAGTGTATCACCAACTAGGCATTTTCAATCTCGGCTATGCTGGTTTCAAAATGCTGAAAGTCGAGGGATACCCCAATGCAATTCTTTGTTTTGCTTTCAATGAGGGAAGTGAGCCGGCTAATGAAGATGTTCTTCTTGCTAAATGGACTTTGGCTTCTCACAAAATAAATGGCCTCCTTACATTATCAAAAGAAAAAAAGAAATAATATCATGAAACTGACTGAAAACCAGATAAAAGCCATTATCAAGGAGGCTGTAATTAAAGAACTTTCCAATCCTTTTGATGTAGACCAAAGATACACTCATTTTGCTGTGAACAAATCTACCGGAAAAATTGTCAATGGTTGGGATTACACCGGGTATGACCAAAGTGAACTCAATGCTGATAAAAACTATTATTTCTTCGACGATTTAAGAGATTACGAACTTGACCCAAAACAGTATTTGATTTACAAGAAAGAAACTTTGCTACGCAAGGGTATTGACCCATTTGATATGCAAGGCTCGTGGGCGAATTCCTAAGTTGAGAGACTCCGATTTCCTCGGAGTTTTTTTTGTATATTTGTAAAAAAGAGAAAACCATGAAAAAATTTTTGCCTCTGATATTTTTATTTACTGCAGTTTCATCCTGCGGTCTTTTCAAACATACGCCGAAAGAGCGGTATGTGGATGTTATACGTTATGTGGACAGCACCATGTGGCATGATACAACAATATACAAAGAGATACCGGTTGAGAGAATCATCAATATAATCCCGGTTGGTGACAGTAGTTTTCTTGAGACCAGTATGGCGGAAAGTAATGCGTGGGTGGATACCTTGGGGCTTCACCACACACTTAAAAACAAGGAAGGTGAGATACCGGTCAAGGTTCAATGGAAAGAGAAAGTTGTTTACAAGGACAGTATACAGGTAAAGGAAAAACTCGTACCGTACAAGGTTGTGGAGACCAAGATTCCAAAATCTTACTGGTGGCTGCTCGGCTTCGCGATTTTGACAGTGGTCGGCTGCGGAATCAAGATAGGCATTTCCTTGAAAAAGAAATAGGTCTTTATATTTTCAAGCAATTCGTTATATTATAGAAAAACAACATTATGGCTTTCAAAATAATTCTTTTTATTTTTATATTCGCTGTTCTGAACCTTCTTCGTGAGGGGTTTCTTTTCCGCAAGGCTTTGAAAGACGGCGAATCCAATATGACAACTCCAAGGAGATTTGGCCTTTGGGCTTCAATCGCATATATACTTACGATTATTATAACTGGGTTTGGAATTTAGTATGGCAGGAAATAAGAGTATAGGCGAAAGGATATCCGCCCTTGGAAACCTTTTCCTTGGGTTTAACATTGGAAATGCAAAGGACGGTAGTCAGGTTATATATCTGGAGGTTGCTTTTCCTGAAGGGTATGGTGTTTCCAGTTTGGTTGAAAAGAAATTCAATGTGAAGTCGGTGAAAACCCAGAAGGGACCGAATACATATTATTTTTATGCACCGTTGCTGACCGTGGGATTTGACAATGTATTTGATGCGGTCGAGTTCAATATCAAGGCAAACGAGGAGGCACAGGAAAGACGGATTTTTTTAGCCGAGAAGATAAAGGAACTGGAAAAAATCGTATCTGAGGAGCCGATGGAAAAACTTAAAACCCTTGAATTCAAGTTTATACCGAAGAGAAAAAATAAGGCGTCATCCATTCCGGCTGAAATTGAAAATAAAGAAGAAGAAAAAGAAGATGATGGCGTGGCTTAGAGTATTGATTTATGTTTTCGCTGCTTTCGGAATATGCAATATGGTTGCGTTTGGCAGCGGCCCATTCAAAGTATTCGAAAGAATCAGGTCGTGGTCGAAAGGTATTTCCGAACACTTCGGACTGCTTTTTACTTGCATGATGTGTTTGCCAGCGAATTTCGGGTGGATAATGTCCCTTATCGACTGGTTCCTCATACCGGCAGTGGCTTTTACACCTTTTAACATAGTGTTTGCTGGATGTGCTGGTCTGTGGTGGTTGGCGATGATTTTAGATTGCTGTTTCACGAGTGGTGTTGTATGGCTTCTGTATGTGTTCGACGAGTGGCTGGAAAGGGAGCCGGCAAATGAGTATCCGGGTGGTGAGGGTGAAGAAGTTGGGGATGAGGAGATAGTGGAAATATCTCCAATTATAGACAGAAAAACTAAAAAACAAATACTAAACGACTAAATACCATGAGTGAAAAAAATATCGCGCCGGACATTGCTTTTGCTGCTAAAGACAGGGACGGCCTTTCAAGGGAGGAACTCAATAACAGCGTGGAAAAATACAAGAGCGATTTTGCCAAAGAGATTTTGGGTATACAGGGAAAGGAATTGGAAGAAATCGTCAATCGTCCGGCAAAACCAGCAGTAGGAAAGTTCAAGAGATTCTGGTATAAGGTTTTAAATATACTTACCAATGATACCGAAAATAAGTGAACTCAATGAGATTGCAGCCTTTTTCATTGAAAAGTACAAGGCTGAGAATTTATCAAATATTTCGGTTGTGTTTTCGGTGAACGCTCGCGAAATGAAAAAGGTGAATGAGGAACTTTTTTATCGCGGCGGTGGCCAGGGAACTCCTCCTGAGATAAGTGACGAAATTATTGTGAACGGTCCGGATGGACTGCAGTTCAGGTTCGAAGAAAAAGAGGTCCCCGAGGAATAATCCCCCGGGGGTTTTGATATTGACCGTAGTGGTTCTTGAAGAAGATGATGTGTGATGATGTGTTTTGTGTGAAACCTTTCATTTTTCACACGTTTTGCTATTTATATAGAAAAAAGACAGTTATATGGCTTCTAGCATCATTTTCATCGCCGAAGGATATGACAGTAAAACAATTACCAATCCCAGTGCGAGTTCTCAGACAATACAACTGAATGCAACAGCAACAACAACACTGACCGTTACTGATTGCGATACATCCCAGCCAATATCTGGTGCATCTGTCGGTACGACCGGCGCATACACAACAGATAGTAATGGAAAGGTTGAATTCGAGAGCTGCGACGACCTTGCGGCTTGCGCAGGAGAAAGCAATATTATTTTGAGTAATGTAAATTCATCTGAAACCCTACCCTCTACCGGTGGTACACTTGATGTTTATGTAAAGTATTATGGGATACCCAGTTCATCGTACATTGAGCTTTCAACAACAGGATTTTTCGACGGGCCCGAGGAAATATCACAAGTAAGAAACATTCGCCCTAGTGGAACCACTGCTACGGGTTTTCAATACAGTCCGTATACAGGTTATTCAATGACTGCGAGTGCGAAAACTTTGTCATGTTATTCGCGTGCCGTGCCCGGCCCATATGTTGAGTCAAATGATTTAACATTTAGTCAAGGTGTCTTTGCGGCATCTACCTCAGCGCAAACATTAGCATATAATACTGCTTCCACATCCTTCGACATCAGGAATGACGATGGGATTAGACCTAATATTACTGTTTCTAGCACAGCATGGCTTGATTTAGACGGCATACAAACCCTAGGTTCGGGGAGATATCGTGCAACATTTACTTGTTCACAGAATACAGGTTCAACTTCAAGAACCATCACTGTTACTGTAAAACCCAGTTCCACTTCAAGCATCTCCATACCTGTCAGAATAACACAGAACGGACAATCACAGCCGACAACAAACACTTACAAAGTCAGGTATTACTTCAAATATCAAGATGAGTCTCCCTGTAACAGTGATGGTTTTGAGGTTCCAACTACGGGGATAAATGTTGACGGTTACTCATTTTATGTCAAAGGTAGCCAGAGAACTGGTTCAGGAGAATATACCGGAAGTATCGGGACGAGCAGCACATCGCTGAGTTCCTATATTGATAAGACATTTTACAGTACAGGGAGTACCTATACACCAAATATAGCAACCTCTTCCACATTAGCAAGTTTTGCTACAACTACGGCTTGCACCGGATGCGATGATGAAAGTAATGGCCGGGCAGTTTCGTTTAGGGTTGAATATTACACTGATTCGTCAATGTCAGGAACTGCGGCTACATGGAGAAGCATTATACACTTCAAACCATATGGTGATAGTAGTTGGTACTGGAGGGAATATCACACCGGGGTGCTTGACCCTAACACACAATATTATGCAAAGGTCAAGATAACTAGACTATGCGACCAATAATAGTGAAACACAATTAAATGTGTTTTAAAACCCACCCATAAAGTGCACTGTCGGAAGTGATGTTCCCCATGAACAGATACTTCCGACTTTTACAATATGTACCCAGAAGGTTGTAAAATCTTATAGCATCGGCAAAACACTTACAAGTGATAATATCGGTCTCATCGAAATCGTTACAGATGACTATTTGCCTTTTGAAAAGAAAAATTCTTTTCATATCATAGTCGGTGCGGAATTTTTGTGTGACGATGTTTTCATATATCCACATAAAAGTTTTTCTGTCCATACGCGGGTCATATCCCCTCACCGCAAAAGTCTCCTCGATTCTGGCCTCAAACTTGTCTATCATATAGAGGTTTTTGATTTTTCCCCTCATCTTGTGTTCCACGAGTCTTCCATATTGATTTCGGAAAAAACCATTGGTAAGAGTCAGTTTATCATCGGGAAATTTTTTGCGGCAGATTATGTATTCGTCCACGGACGGTTTGAGAACACCACGCGAAAAAACAAACTTTCGTTCAAACACAACCTTTTGATTTCTTTCTTTTACCTCGGACAGTGATTCTTGCATTTTTTCATAGGTGGTGTAACTTCCGATTTTAGAAGCCTTTCCAAGGGCTTTTCCGTTGTGGGTTAGGAAAATATAATAGTACTTGCGGGCATAAGTCTTACCAATCATCCTCCTTGATGCTTTCCTCGCATTCTTGCGTTTGCGTTTTTCTATCTCATGCTGTTTTTTCTTGAGTTGCTGCCGTTTGATTTTTGCCTTTTCCCGCTGCTTTGCCCGTTCAGCCAGTTCTTCCTGATGCTTTCTTATTCTGGCTTTTTGCCTGCGAACTTTTAGAGCATTTTTCCTGCCTTTGGCTGCACGCATCGCAGCTGATTTCTTGCCACCGAGCCGCTGTAGTTCAAGAATTTCCTCGGGAGTCTTTTTCCTTGGGCCCCTTTTCTTGTGCTTTTTTTTGTACCGATATCTTTCCAGATATTCCTCCAGTTCTTTCTTTGAATAGCGGATTGGCATTAAAACTTTTTTTTTAATATAGGATTTTTTTGTATATTTGCCACAGAAAACTTTAACAATTAATAAATATGGCAAAAACATTAAGCAGTGCTAGCGAGGAGTATGTGAAACTCCTGAAGGAAGCGGTGGCTGAAACCGGTCTTGACCGAATGGGTGTGGATTTCCAGGCGTTCAACCTCATCAAGGCAAAGAATCAGGTGGTAAAGGTGATGAAGGCAAATGAAATTGCTGAACTCTTGAGCAACCGCGAGGATTTGGTTATTGTAGGAATTTATGAAGAGGCATTTGACCTCGTCGATGAACCAACTAAGAGACTTTGGCTTGAGTCCGCCCTTTCACAGGTTTCATATGATTCAGAGAAAGGACGACTCAATATTGGCGGTGAACCCACTATTACGGTAACTCTTGGATTCTATCACAAATACAACGAAAAGGCCGTGGAACTTGCAGAACTTGAACAACTCACACTCCAGCAGATTAGAGACAAGGAAGAGGAGGAAAAAGAACGCCGCAAGGCTGAAAAGGCTGCAAGAAAGAAATTCAAAAACAATTTTTAATACAAAAATTTTATGAATAAACTTAGGGATTTTGAACTTTTTGCAAAGAGCAACGGAGTGTCTCCTTCTTTTCTGAGTGACTATATGGCTAAAGGGCCCCAGTCTTATATTAACCCCACAATTATCGAGGAACGCACGAGGAACATCACAGCAATGGATGTTTTCTCCAAACTCCTTATGAACAACATTATTTTTATAGGCGATGAAGTAGAATCCAATATGGCAAATGTCATTACCAGCCAGTTGCTCTGGCTTGATTCGACCACTGATGAGGCTATAAAGGTTTATGTTAATTCTCCCGGTGGCTCCGTTACCGACGGCCTTGCTATCATTGATACGATGAGGTTCGTTCATAACAAGGTTTCGACAACCTGTATCGGTATGGCGGCATCGATGGGTGCTATGATTCTTTCATCCGGAGACAAGGGTTCGAGGTATTCAATGCCCAATGCGTCTATCCTCATTCACAATCTTTCAAGTTCCACTTGGGGAAATATTGCTGATATGAAGATTGCAGTTGCTTTCTCTGACCGTTTGAGCAACATCCTCGCCGATATGCTGGCAAAGAATACTGGGCATACAATCGAGGAGATTAAGACAGCCATTGACCGTGACAACTGGATGACTCCTCAGCAGGCCGTGGATTTTGGTCTTATTGACAAGATTATTGATAAACGCAGCTAGTGAGGGTTTCCTAAAACAAGAAAACGCATCCTTGGTTGGGTGCGTTTTTTCTTTATGATAATTACGGGAGAAAACCACGGCTTTAGCCGTTGGGGTGAATCCCGCGTCGCAAATATACAAAATATTTCAATTTCCTCCCGGATTCTGGCGCATCTTTCTGAAGCCGGTGGATTAGTTATTGTCTGGGAAGTCCCACGACAGGGACCTGAATGCCGCCAGAAATATACTTCGTCGGGGCATCGACGAATTGGCGAGTGCCGGTAAGACCAATGACCGTGTGGTCAGTGGCGGGCACGCCTGAAGCCAAGAATCCCACGAATTCATTCGTGGGAGTATGTCAAGCCGGGCGTCTGACAATTACTCGCCTTTTACTTGCTGGGTTAGTTGCCTTTGCTCCGCTGCTTCTTTTTAGGGAAGAGGCTGTTTTCTGAACGGTTTTGCCGGCATTAGTGCTCTGGTTTTGTTTACAAGCGCAAGCCATCTCTTTTGTGTTTTAATATAAATATAATTGCGCCTGAAAAATTGTGAATAGATTTATTTTTCTTATCTTTGCAAAAAAATGGAAACAATATGTTTAATTTTAGAAAGGTTTATTTAGAAAAAAAGATTAGCGATACTTTGTCCTATCCTTGTATTGTGGAGATGTTCAGGTCAGCGGAAAAATGTGGACTTTTCAAGGAATTTTCGAAGGACAATCTGCAGGCAATGGAAAGGGATAAGTTCTATTGCTTCGGTGGAAATGTGGAAAGTGTAACGAAAACCATTTCAATGGAAACAAACTATATGTTCTACAACGACTTATGTATAGTGATACAGCACTACACTGATTCATACATTGTCAGGGCACGGGTTAAGGTTCCAAATCAGCAGTGGTGCGTTGATGAAGAAAAAAACATCAATACAAACTATCTTGAGGTTTATTGCTGGTGGTCAGTGGATTGGATGGGCTTTGGCCACTTTGATACTTTTTCCGGCTACAAGCATGGTGAGTGGGACGAGGATATTTACCTTACAATATCTAAGATAAAAAAGTGTCTGGAAGAGTCGAAAGAGGAGAATATTTTTGCAAAAGTTTATACTGAAAGCAAAGAAGAGAAAAATACAATAACAATACCAGTCACAGTTAAGGCTTATGTGGAAAATAACAGATAGTGACATTAATAAAATCCTAGAAAGACTCTCTGGCGGCACCAAGGACTATAATTGGAACTATACAGAAGATTCAATTTTCTCCTTAACCCACAGGGGAGATGTGATTTTTACTTCCGACGATATAGAAGAATTTTATGCTTATATTTCATTTTTAACGCAATTAAAAGAATGGGAACCAGAGGAAATATCGCAGTAATCCTCAAGGAAGAGGATTTGAGAAAAGAAAAACTCGTATTCAATAAGGAATTGATTCCAATCAAATACGACTTGAAAACATTTTTTGCTGCCACTCACGAGCCGCTTTATATTACCAGACTCAACGGTGCTGATAGAATTTGTGTGTATGTTCAGTTTGATGCATACCCTTCCGGTGTGGGAGAGGTTCTCATGGAGCACTATGAAACTTACGAGAAGGCCCTCAATCTTGTAGTGGGGGGAAGCGTGGAGGGCCTCTGTAGTGGTTATCAAAGTATACTTGAAAGCAGGAGAACCGACATAGCCCTCCATAGGTTTGGAGATGTGTCTGGGTTCAATGAGGAGTATTCGTATCTTTTTACGGATGGCAGATGGTGGGTAAGGTTTAATGATGTGTTCTACAGCCTCCGCTCCCGACTTGAAAATGCCGGTATTGACTGGGATGGTGTATTTAAGGTGTTTCTCCCTCTTGAAGATGTCCTTGGGAAAGGTCTGAAGGAGAGGTTCGAGAGTGTCTCCGAAATGAGTGAAGAGGAAAAGAAGAACCTTCAGTCTACAATTAAGGAATTTCAAAAGCAGAAATTGAACTAATTTTTGTATATTTGTAGTGTCATTTAGTTGGCTGGTGGAGGTGGGGGTCAAGGACTCCTGTTAACTTGAAATCGGTTGAATGTCTGATTTCAGGTTCAAAGAAAACAGGATATGGAGCGAACAAACCTGAAGATAAATGAGAATGGTTTAAAGGATATTGTTGGCCACATCACCCGGGAGGTTCTTTTTGAAACGCTTCCGAAACAAGACGCGGCCGGCAATATCTACGCCTCCCTTTTGGAAAGTAAACCTTATATCGTAAAAGAAGGCCTAATTCATTCTTATCCGATGAAGAATGTGGTTTCTGCTTTGAAATCTTTGTTTACCCTAACCACTGCGGGCAGCAAAGAAGAAGGGAATCGAATACTTTATTTTCTGGACAAGGGGCTGCATTCTTGCAACGGGTTGATTTCTCTGAACAAATACAGCGAAAATAACACAGAACGGATAGAGATAAAGGTTAGCAAAAACGACTTCAATCAGAATGATTTTGACAAATATCTTTTAAAATACGGGTGGTTTTGCAGCATATCCCAGAGGCTGGAAGGGTATGATAACCTTGTAAGGTTTATATACGAGAAAAAATTTGATGTCGATGTCACCGACGAGGTGATTAAAAACCAATACCTCTATCATATATGCCCGAACATATATTTGAACAAGATTAACACGGTCGGGCTTAAACCGAAAGTTTCTTCTTGGAACGCCTTTTCAAATCCAGAAAGAGTATATTTCTTTTTGAAAGAATTGTCTCACGAGGATTTTGTTTTGTGGGCTGAGAACTTCAGTTTTGGGAAGAAAGTAAACCACACCCTGAATGACGGCTGGTCTTTGCTTAGGGTAGATGTTTCCAGTCTGACGAATAATCCTACTTTCTATCTTGACCCGAGAATGAGGAACGGTGTGTATACAACGGATACAATTTCCCCGGAAAACATTGAAATTGTCGATTATTTGCCGGAAGAAGATATTTTTTATAAAAATTGGTGAATTTTTCGAAAAATATTTAACTTTTTTGAAAAACATTTATATTTATCAATGAAATTGCGTAAAATAACTTTCGTATGACACGGTTCAATAACATTAAAAGAAGCACATCCAAGTTTGAAGAGAAACTCGGAGGCTTATTCGTGTCAAGGAGTTATGATGCCCCACGAGCACACGAGACGCGAAGGCGAGAATTGAAGAAGTAGATGCAGGAACTCCCCGCACATAGGTTTCTAACCACTATATACATTCTTTCTTCAACCTCCCTCGCAGTCCCAACTAAGATGGAGGTTTTTTTGTGGGCTTAGATTCTAATTTGCGCCGAGTTTCCCAGAGATTAAAATATTGTTTGTATATTTGCATTGTCAAACGACACGAAGGCAAGACACTTCCATAGTTCAACGGATAGAACGGAAGTTTCCTAAACTTTAAATCGAGGTTCGATTCCTCGTGGGAGTACATAGTTCATTGAAATACAAAAAAAACATTCGGTAGAAATTGCAGGTTCAAGGCCTGTTCTGAGGCGGATGACGGCGAACTAGGATGTATCTTGATAGTGTTAAATCCCGTGCCAGCCTTGTTAGGGAGTTGCTGTTAAGTAAGGTCGGCTACTGATAAAACTGCTAATCGTAGCGCTGCGATAAAGTATGAATGTTTTTTTTTAGATTTAACTAACCGAGGTTCAAGAAAGCTGTGGTAATTTGCATTAAGTCCATGGAAATCCTTGAGACGGAGCCCTAAGTTGAATGCAATCGACAAGAAAGGTAGATGTGGGGGTCGCTGGAACTGCGATAGGGTAGGTTAGTTAACATATGCCTCCATAGCTCAGTTGAATAGAGCGTCTGGCTACGAACCAGGAGGTCCGAGGTTTGAATCCTCGTGGGGGTACAAAATCTGCGGTTTAAAAAACCTTCAGGCGGCTGAAAAGGGTAAAACCGATGTGAGGTTAAGGCTGACCCTCGCAACCCGTTAGGGTAAACCGCAACGGAAAATATGAGCAAAGCCCCCGGGGGCGGAATGAAAACCGTTAGATTGGTCCGGGGTGGTGCTGAAAGTAGTGTAAAAACAGGATAGTGATGCGGACTGCGCAATCCCGCACACTTCCTGAGTCGGTAACAAGACACCGGTTTGTGGGGAGTCGAGGCCCCCGTTGACGGGAGGACCGCGAAATCAGGAAAAACGCTAGTGGTTCGAATCCACCTTGCTCACCAATATAGTTCTTTGAAAATATAGGAAGACTTACAGCAATGTTAGAATTATGTCATGATTACAGAAGAGTACGTGTCTTCACCAGAAAAGAAAAGCCTTCCTTAAAAATATCCGAAGATGTGTTGAAACGCGGCACAGACCACAGTAAGCCGGGAGACACGAGGGAATAGTCTAATTCTCCCGGAGGGCCAAGTCAGTGACGACTGCCAAGTCCCTTCTCAGACCGCATATAAAAGGCAGAACGGAGACGGTCCGGTTGCCATACATCTCTTTGGAAATATCAAGAAAGCTTACAAGCGCGTCGCCGAGGACTGGAATAATGGCACACGCACCGGGACGAAGTCCAGTTTGTACCCCGGGGTCAGGTTAGCTTTGCCTGACATATGCTCCGGTAGCTCAGTGGACAGAGCAACAGCCTTCTAAGCTGTGGGTCCTGCGTTCGAATCGCAGCCGGAGTACGAAACAAAGTTTTTGAATTTTTGCGCCGAAGATGCAAACATATGAAAAAATGTTTGTATATTTGCAAAACAAAACGAGATAGTTCTTTGAAAAATAGAAAATGGCGGGCTTCCCGTCAATAGGATAACCTGCGAATACATAAGCAGGAAAAGTTGGGGTGAGTTGTTCACGAGATAAGCACCCCGGCGGAGGATGAAAGTCCTCTCCGTGAGAAAGCCGTTCTTTAAGCCCTTTGTGGCGTAGGTTCGTGCAGGGCCGATAGCATTGGGTGGAGGCGTCAACCGCGTCTCCTTGGGAGGTAACTCCGACACAGCGGAACGCATAAACTCCGAAAGATTGCCAGTCTTACAGAGTTTGTGAAGAAAGTTTTAATCGTCCTATTCAGCAGCCAATGCTGTGTGCTGTGTGGCAACAGTATCAGAAATGGTAGGAGGAATGAATGAGTATAGTAAGTAGCCTTGGCCGGTGAAAGCAGAAAGGTGTACATACCTACGCTACTCAAAAGGTAGTATGGTATTGGAGCACAGCCACATCTTTCAAAACGGTTAATCTTGTGAGATATTTGAAGAAATTTTAAATATTCAAAACAAGCAAAAGTGCTGTGCACTCTGTGTGACAATGCAGTTATCCACCTGATGCAATATGGTGGCTGCCGAGAGTACCGCAAGGAAATCGCAGAAACGAACGGAGTATGCAACTTGTCGGAGGGTCGCGCCTCCTCATCCCGCAAGGAGCAAGGGCTGAAACAAGTAATTTATATAGCACAGAGTAGTTGTTGCGGAACTTAAATCCGTCTGCATCTCGCCTATCTTTGGAAACAAGGATGTGTTCTAGTCCCGAAAGGGATGAAAATGGCGAGCGATGAGGGTCAAGACTCAGCCCAAATCATTTGGCTCATTGAGGGCGAAACCTCGTTGGGTCACAAATAGCCCCAGTGTGATGGCGTAGTCGCCCGTGGCCGGTCATTGTTTTCCTCCTTCTTACCCGACCGGCGTTTTATTTGTTCGGGTGCGGCTTTAACTGGGGGTTATGGGAGAGTAGCGCAATGGTTAGAGCAATTGACTGTTAATCAATAGGTTATAGGTTCGAGTCCTATCTCTCCCGCACAAGTTCATTGAAAGTTCTGGTTCTGGTCCATCCTCAGGGAGGGGATGCCGGCCGGAGAAGTGACAAAGAGAATGGCCAAGTATAAAATTGCCGCCAACTGCAGTGGTGTTAAATAATATACCGGACCAAAGGTTGAGTAACTCAATATCTGGCATTGACTATAGCACGCGCCAGTGTAAAAAACCTCCGTGAAAGGTGCAAATCTAAGGCACATCTACTTCTTTTGAACCAGAATAAGTTTTCGGGTCGCCCCCGGAAACAGCCGTGACAGGTGTTGGAAGTTGACACGCCCACAAGGGAGAACCATTTCGCTAATGGGTTGCGGCGCTAAATCAGAGGTCTTTGACAATACTGAGGAAATTTACAGCTGTACTGCGAACGGCCCCGCAAGGGCTTGAAGATGTCTCCTGTACAGACACGCATAGTTTCCGGCAATCCCTTACCGTCGTGATGATGGTAGAACTCACCGCATATATCGTGATGCAGGAGAAATGGTGATTCGCCCGGGCAATGGAATTCATCGCTCCATTCGGGCAGTTACTCTTCCGAAAAGGAAAGAGTCGGAAACTGTGTATGAGATGGTATTTGGCTAGTATTTCGGCACTCTATGGGACTCATTTCTCCGCGAATAGCAGAGAGTAATGGCTAGGGCATCCTTAAAATGGGTGATAACCACAATAAATGCTGGAAGAAAACCTGTTTGTCCCCGTAGCTCAGTTGGTAGAGCACCACACTTTTGAAAAATTGAAACTTTGTGTTGAAAGATACATTGAAAATCCTCCCTAATTCGGTGAAGACTTAACAGATTAGTAAAACCATGGACTTTATGGCACAAATAGGAACCCATCATATGGTAATCCTTAAATCCATAAACAAAACTTAATTGAAAGGGGATAGTGTAATGTGACCCTACTTCGTGGTTAAATTTACTAATGCTGATGTTAATACCGAGCCAATGTTATTTCGTGCAACCCAATAACACCTTTGAGTGTTTGAAAACTTGACTATTAAATTAGTATACAGTTGCAATAAG